>JACCDW011751114.1_pt1 | contig 39939 bp, 37 predicted proteins | sample 7449781 | NCBI WGS metagenome assembly JACCDW01 (sample SAMN15323449, study PRJNA562643) | freshwater metagenome | isolation source: river surface water | place: USA:Blue River Watershed | collected 2017-08-18 | reverse complement strand
CGGCAGCGCTTACCGCACTCATCATGCCATTCACTTACTCGATCGCGAATGGTTTGGCGTTTGGCTTTATTAGCTACGTTGTTTTAAAGACGTTGACGGGAAAAATACGTAGTCTACATCCTGCGACATGGTTAGTTGCGTTGTTGTTTTTGCTCAAGTTTGCTTACTTTTAGTAGTGAGCAGCTGCCTTCGCGGTTACTTTTTTATCGTGAAGATTTGCTCACGTGCGTAAGGCGTTAGAGGATCGGCAAAGATACTCCACGCAAGACTTACGCGGTCTAGAGCGCGGGCGACATGCGGTAAAAATCCATCAACGTTAAATCCCTTCCCGTCAATGCAAAAAGGAAAGTCAGTGGATGGCGGTAGTTCAAATTGACTGTAGCCATTAACCAGCGCCAAGTCAAAATCCGCGTGCTCTTTGACGAGATTAATGAAATGCGCTTGCGCGAATTTTTTCGCGACAGACGTCCATGCAGGATCTGAAAATATATCTGTAATGCGAAGTGGTCGAGCATGACTTATCGCATACACACCACATGCAGTGCCGCTGTTGGGATAAGCCCCCGTCATCGTTTCCCACTGGTTCGTTTTAAGAAGCCAATCTTGGCTCAGAGTCGTCAATCGAACGATATAGGACTCGTAACCTCTCGTGATGTCGGGGTCAATTTTATTTGGGAAGGACAAGTAATGATTAATTGCTTGGGCAGTGGCAGTGTCACTATCTAGCTGTAAATAATTGCGCTGGATTGCGTAGATGCTTTGCTCCGCGGCTGAAACATTTAGCGCACTTTCGATCACGACGAAGGTTTTCATTCCTTCGATCAGTTTGCCTGTCGTTTTTAATTCTTTAATCCGGTCGGAGTAAGCATCGACGAGACAGCGTTTCGACTGCGCAAGGTCCGCTGGTGACGCATCATGATTTACAAAGCAGTAGCTCGCATAAAATCGTAACCAGGACCGTTGACTCCCAACGAATTTAATGGAGGCAGATGGTGATAGGCGTGCTCGCGCAAGCTTGTATTCTTTCGCTAATGCCTCGTCCAAGGAACTCAGCTGAGGATCGCTACAAACGAGGCGCTCCATTTTAGATGTGGCTTTTCCGCAGTCAAAGCTCGCGGCTTGAGTGGCCGCACTGATGACCAGTGCACAGAATGCCAGTACAAATTTTAGAGCTGCGTTCTTGAGCTTATTCATCCGAAATAAGCCGCTTTCCAAGGCTAATCACTTCGTCGTTCTTGTATCCCAGCGATTCATAGAATGCTAGCGTGCTTGCATTCGTACTTCGAACTTGAAGATTAAGCTTTGGGCATCCAGCAGCATGCAGTAACCGCTCTCCGTGCTGCATCATTTGCGTTGCATAACCTTTACGTTGATAGGAAGGATGCACTGCAAGGTAGTTTACCCAGCCGCGGTGGCCCTCATAGCCAAACATCGCACTCGCGATGATATTTCCCGATTCCTCACCGACGAGAAACCATTCGGCATTTACTTTTAGTTTGCGTGCAATATCGAGGCTTGGGTCATTCCATGGCCTAGTGAGGGCGCAGGTGCGCCATAGTCCAATCACTTGCTCTTCATCATTCGTTATAAACCGTCTAATTTTCACGGCTATTCTCCGTTGGGCCTCTTATCAGTGGGAAAGTCGGCGAACGTACGGACTTTGCCGGAGCATGATGAAGCTAGCTGAGTTGTGGGATATGTCAGTTACCGACCGAGCGTCATTGCTGTGGCATTTAGTCGATCCAATGCTTCGCGCAGAGGCATGTTCGTGACAACGTCCAAACCAAAAAAAGGATTTTGACTGTCAAAGGCAAGATAAGTAGCCAGAATAGTGATAAAAAATAGAAAGAAGTTAGAGATGAATTGTGTCGCCGGCTTAACCAGCGTAGCCATACTTAAGAGTATCGAGGTGGCTATTAACGTTATAGCAACAAGAACATAGCCGCGCAGGCCCATCCCAAAATTACTGGCTTCTATCCGTTGTAATCTTTGCTCTCCAATACGGGTGACCAGATTTGCTAGTTGCGTACCTGTGACGGTCGGTAATTTAACGATATGTTCCGGCGAATAGACAAGGTCTGCCATGACCGTTAGTGAGGCAAGGGCGCTACTCGCACCACTGCGTATCGCGCTCGAAGAGCCTTGTTTCAACGCCGGCCACTCTTTCTCCAGCACGTCTGTCGTGTATTGTTGAGCGCTTTTAATCAGCGGTACGCCGACAGTCGGGTCAATATGAACGGCCATTCTGCCTAACGCGCGGATTGCGTCCGCCTCTTGAAAAGTCGAGTTTTTGGCGCGAGTATGCACGGCAGAGATGTCGCTGAATATAAAAGCTAATCCCAACGACAATAGGATAATTGCCCCGGAGTTTAAGCCTGCAATCGGCATACCGTCATAGCGCGCTGCAAGCTTCATGTGTCGCTTGGGAGAAAAACTCCAACGCATAATGGCGTAAGCAATCGCGGCACTGATGCTGCCGATGACTAAAATGTAGAGGGTTAATACAGCGATGGTTGTCATCAAGATGATTCGCCTTTACTTGAAAGCCTAACTTGATCCAACCTTAAGACTCGAATCGCGAAAAGTAAAGCAGTAAAGCAGTAAAGCGCGCCAAGTAGGCTAAGCATTATTTGAATTGTGTGGTCAGAGAGACGAGCGAAAGCTGGCTGTCTGGTGCCCGGGGCCGGAATCGAACCGGCACGCCTTGCGGCGGGGGATTTTGAGTCCCCTGCGTCTACCAATTTCACCACCCGGGCAGAGAGGTCGCGCGTATAACGCTTTGGTGCGAAGAGAATCATTATACGGCGGAAAATAAATTTTCCGAAATCAGTCTTCCGGCTCCCATTTCCTTGTCCAACGTGGGTTTCCGACAACATTCCCGAGTGATAATTAATCCACAACAAATAGTGAAGGGAGACAAAGCATGCAAGTTACTCAATCTGCGCGCGTGCAGGTGTTTTGGCAGCCGGGCTGCTCCTCATGTCTGCGTACAAAAGAGTTTTTGACAAAGCAGGGCATAGATTTTGAATCAATTGATGTATTGAATGACCCCACCGGTATGGCCAAATTGCATGCGTTGGGTGCGCGTAGCGTGCCGGTGGTTGCGCTTGGTGGGCGCTTTACCTTTTGTCAGTCTTTTAACGACGTCATTAAATTTTTAGACTTAAAAACCAAATTGATGGATCCGTTGCCTCCAGAGCAATTGATCATAAAACTTGACACGGTCATTCAGGTCGCGCAGCGTTTGATTAAGCAGTTTTCCACCGAGCAGCTGCGTGAAAATTTTCGAGATAGAAATCGCAATCCCGCTGACACAGCGTTCCATATTTTCCGTGTGGCGCAGATGGGTGTCGAGGCCGCAAATCAAATTGAGTTGAAATTTGAAGGCTTTAACGAGCTTGCGCCTAAAACATGGTCGGCCGAGGACTTAGCTGCTTGGGGTGGAAAGGTACGAGAGCAAGTGATGGATTGGTGGCGTGATGAGCCGCAGCGAGACCTTCAATATCTTGTGCCAACGTACTACGGCAAGCGAACGATGCATGATGTACTTGAGCGCACGACTTGGCATGCGGCGCAACACACACGCCAAATCACCTTGATGCTAGAGACTTACGGAGTCGTACCTGATCGACCATTGAGTGCGGAAGATCTAAAAGGTTTGCCTGTACCTGACGAAGTATGGGATAGGTAAGTGCGATGATGCAGATACAGGGCGTCGATATTCAACCGCTTGATGGCTTAAAAGTCATTGATGTGTCGAGTTTTTTAGCCGGCCCATTTTGCTCGACCCAGCTGGCGGAGTTTGGTGCTGATGTTGTAAAGCTTGAGATGCCAAAGGTTGGCGATGCATTACGTCGTTTTGGAAGTATTACGCGTCATGGGGACTCATTGCCTTGGCTGTCTGAAACGCGTAACAAAAAATCCGCTACGCTCGACTTGAGAACACCAGAGGGTGCAGACCTGCTCAAAGCCTTGATCAAAGACGCAGACGTCTTGGTGGAAAACTTTCAACCGGGAACGCTGGAGAAATGGGGACTAGGTTGGGATGTTTTAAAGGAAGTTAATCCAAGGCTGATCATGGTGCGCATTTCAGGCTACGGCCAGACGGGGCCCTACAGCCCCAGGCCGGGCTTTGGTCGAATTGGTAATGCGTTTGGTGGCCTAGCGTATTTGGCGGGCTATCCTGATCGCCCACCGGTGACGCCGGGTTCAGCAACTATCCCCGATTATTTGGCTGGCTTGTATGGTGCTTTAGGTGTGTTGTTGTGTATCCAAGCGCTTTCCAAGACCGGTCGCGGACAGGTAGTCGACATCGGTTTGTATGAGCCCATATTTCGTATTCTCGACGAGCTCGCGCCTTCGTATCATATGAAAGGTTACGTACGTGAGCGAATGGGACCAGGCACCGTGAACGTTGTGCCGCATAGTCACTACCCAACCAAAGATAAGAAATGGGTGGCGATTGCCTGTACCAACGACAAGATTTTTGAGCGGCTTGCGTTGGCGATGGGCGTGCCGGAATGGGGAGGGGCCGGCAAATGGGGAACAATTACTCAGCGTGAGGCCGAACGGGCTCAAGTAGACGAGCATGTGGGTGCATGGACGGCGCAACGGACGCGCGAAGAGGTGCTTTCCACCTGCGAGTCATTTCAGATTCCCTGTGGATCGGTATACGCGATCGATGAAATCTTTGAAGACCCGCAGTACGCGGCACGTGAGAATATCAAGTACATGAAGGATGCGCACGGAGATGAGTATGCCATTCCAAACTTAGTGCCGCGCCTGTCTGATACTCCCGGTAAGATTCGTAGTCTTGGACCGTCGCTCGGCCAACATAATGACGAGATATTTTCCTCGCGGCTAGGGCTGTCGGCGCAGCGTATCGCTGAATTGAAAGCGAAGGGTGTCATTTAGTAGAGATTAATCAAATTGAATTGATGTTGGTTTATTAAGGATTTTGAATGTCATCGTTGGACCTGCAGTTAGCTGAGCACGCATCCTCAGTAAGATTCGAAGATTTATCTGAGATTGCGGTTGATCGCGCGAAAATATTTACACTGGACACTATCGGTGTGGGCCTTGCAGGAGGAAGCACACCTGAAATCACGCCGCTACTTCGAGCTGTTGAGAGCTGGGGTGACAGTCAGCAAGTCGGGTTATGGGGTACGCGTCGCAAGCTCAGTTCTGGCCAGGCTATCTTGCTTAATGCCTATCAAATTCATTGTCAGGAGTTTGACTGTTTACACGAAGGCGCGGTGCTGCATGCGATGGCCACCTTGTTGCCTGTACTCCTTGCTGAGGCCGAGTGCCGAGGTGGTATTTCAGGTAAAGCGCTTTTAGCTGCAATTGCGGCTGGCGTCGATGTCGCGTGCACGATTGGTATGGCATCCAAGCAAGGGTTACGTTTTTTTCGCCCCGCGACGTCAGGCGGATTTGGTGCGGTCGCAGGCTTAGCGAATTTGCGTGGTTTTGATGCGCGGCATACGCTTGCGGCGTTTGGGCACCAGCTTGCCCAAGTGAGCGGTACGATGCAGGCGCATACGGAAGGTAGCGTAGTGTTGCCCCTGCAGGTAGGTCTAAATGCTCGCGCTGCCATGCAATCTTGCGATTTGGCCCAAAGTGGATTTCCTAGCTTAGCCTTGCCATTGACAGGTCGTTTCGGTTATTTGCCGATGTACGAGACCGAATGGGATCTCGAGACAGCGATGAATTCTCTGCGCCGGAATTGGAGAGTGACCGAATTGAGTCATAAGCCTTATCCAAGCGGACGCGCGACACACGGTGGCATCGAAGGCCTCATGGCATTGCGAGATCAGCATGGATTTGGTCCAGATGATATCGACCAAATTTTGGTGAGAGGACCGTCGTTGATTAATCACCTAGTGAATCGCCCGCCCGTGCAATCACCGACGCCGAACTATGCACGTCTTTGCATGCCGTTCGTTTTATCAAAGGTTCTGCAGCATGGCGCGTTGGATCCGATGCATTTTCGTGGAGAGGCACTGAAGGATCCACAGACATTCGCCCTGTCTCAACGGGTGGTGATGCAAATAGATGACAATCCGAATCCTAATGCCCTTGCCCCTCAAATGGTATCGGTAAGACTTAAAGATGGTCGGGTGATGGAGCATGGAATCGACTCTATGCTTGCGAGCCCTAGCCGTCCTTTAAGCGGAGATGCGCGCGCTAAAAAATTTCTACGTTGTTGGTCGCTTGCGGCGGAACCGATGGGTGATAGCGCAGGTCTTGTTGCCTTGATTGATAGGTTGGACCGGTGTGTCGACATGCGCGAGTTGACTAATCAGTTGGCGGCACGCACATGAGTGCGACGATGTTAGCGGCCAAGCTGTTCCTTGTGCCAAGTCTGATTCTATTGTTGTCATTAGCGCAGCGTCGTTGGGGCGCAGGGCTGGCGGGGTGGCTATCAGCTTTCCCAGTGTATGCTGGACCCGTTCTCTTCATACTGTCCATCGAGCAAGGTCATGACTTTGCCGCACAAGCAGCGGAGGGGACAATATATGCGGTCGTTGCCACGTTAGCGTTTTGTATCGCGTATGGATGGACGTGCCTGCGCCATGGTGTGCTACTTAGTCTGACTGCAGCGGCGCTCACATATGCGTTGACGGTATCGATCTTGCAGTTTTTGTATCTTCCATTATTTGTCGCATTCGCGGCGGTCTTAGGGCTATTAACAGTGGCGCCCTATGCGCTTCCCAAAACACCACCTCCCACGCGCTCGGCACCCCCGGGCAATCTTGATCTCATTCTGCGTATGGCCTTGGGGGCGACTATGGTGTTGCTTGTCACCTACTTTGCCGATGTGATGGGGCCGCGAACCAGTGGGCTATTTGGAATGTTCCCTTTGATGAGTACGGTTTTGGTCACTTTTTCGCACCATCATGCAGGAAGCGACTCGGCCATCGCATTACTTAAGGGCATGTTCTACGGGTTTTATGGATTTGCTAGTTTTTGTTTGGTCATGACCTTGGTATTGCCCGGTCACGGTTTGGGGGTAAGTTTTGCCGCTGGGCTGTCGACCGTTCTCGTCTTGCAGCTAGTGAGCAAACGTTTAATGCCGAAAAATGCGTTGGGAACTGACGCAAGGCCTTGAAAAACGCCGATTACCCCCCAAATTGGTCTAAGAATTTTGCCCCCTAGCTTCGGCTGAGGGCGTTGCCCTGTGGATAACTTTTTGGTGAGTACTATGAATCAAGCAACATCGACTTCTGATGCGTCTCAAACGTTGGGTTTTCAGGCTGAGGTTAAGCAACTTCTGCATCTGATGATCCACTCGCTCTACAGCAATAAGGAAATTTTCTTACGCGAGCTGGTCTCTAACGCTTCTGATGCCTGCGACAAGCTGCGTTTCGAAGCAATTGATCAGCCCAGTTTGCTTGATGGTGAAGGTGAACTGCATGTTCGTGTTGATTTCGATAAAACGGCGCGCACTATTACGATTTCGGACAATGGTGTCGGCTTGTCTCGAGAAGAAGCGGTAGCCAATCTAGGTACGATCGCTCGCTCTGGTACGCGTGAGTTCTTTTCCAAGTTAACGGGTGACAAGCAGAAAGATGCTCAATTAATCGGGCAGTTCGGCGTCGGTTTTTATTCGTCATTTATCGTTGCAGACAAGGTCACAGTGCGCAGTCGTCGGGCTGGTGCCCCTGCGGACCAAGGCATTGTGTGGGAGTCGGATGGCCAGGGCGAGTTCACCATCGCATCTGCGGACAAGGCTACGCGTGGGACAGATGTTGTCTTGCACTTGCGTGCAGATGAGGATGAGTTTCTGAGCGGCTGGAAATTGCGCGAGGTTTTGCGTCGCTATTCGGACCATATCTCTCTGCCGGTACAGATGCTTAAGGAAGAGTGGGATAAGGAGAAATCCGAGCAGGTCAAAAAAGACGAATGGGAATCCGTGAACCAGGCAAACGCGCTTTGGACGCGTAGCAAGTCTGATGTGTCGGATGAGCAATATCGTGAGTTTTATAAGCATGTGTCGCACGACTTCGATGATCCGTTAGCTTGGACACACAATCGGGTCGAAGGACGCAGCGAGTACACCCAATTACTATACATCCCGAAGCACGCACCGTTTGATATGTGGGATCGCGATGCACGACGCGGCGTAAAGCTTTATGTCAAGCGTGTGTTCATCATGGACGATGCTGAACAGATGCTGCCGTCGTATCTGCGTTTTGTACGCGGTGTGATCGACTCTGCCGACTTGCCGTTGAACGTATCGCGAGAACTCTTGCAGGAGAGTCGTGACGTCAAAGCAATTCGTGAGGGCTCAACTAAGCGTATTCTGAGTTTGCTTGAGGATTTGGCTGAAAACAAAAAGGAAGATTACGCAACGTTCTGGACCGAATTTGGCCAAGTACTAAAAGAGGGCACGGGCGAAGACTCTGCCAATATCGATCGGATTGCAAAGCTGTTGCGCTTTGCTTCGACTCATGAGGACTCGGACGCACAAACAGTTACCTTAGCGGATTACATATCTCGCTTCAAGGACGGGCAAGACAAAATTTATTATGTCACGGCTGATAGCTACACTGCGGGACGCAACAGTCCACATTTGGAAATCTTCCGTAAAAAGGGCATCGAAGTTCTTGTATTGTGGGATCGTGTCGATGAGTGGATGCTATCGCATTTGCGAGAGTTCGATGGCAAGCAGTTGGTCTCTGTCGCCAAAGGAGGTTTGGATCTTGAAGCTCTGGCCGACGAGCAAGAGAAGAAGCATCAGACTGAAGTGGCGGAACAGTTCAAGCCTTTAGTTGAGCGTTTGCAGGAGTCTTTGAAAGATAGGGTAAAAGAAGTGCGCGTGACACTACGATTAGTCGATTCTCCGTCATGCGTCGTAGTTGGGCAGAATGATTTGAGTCCGCACTTGCAGCGCATGCTCAAGGCTGCAGGTCAGGCTGCGCCTAATGTGTTGCCGGTGTTGGAAATCAACCCTGAGCATGCATTGGTCAAGCGTATTCAAAGCGCAACCGATGAGAGTTTTGGTGAGTGGGCAAATCTGTTGTTTGAGCAAGCGATGCTTGCGGACGGGGCGCAACTACCCGATCCTACGGTTTTTGTGCGTCGCGTGAATAACTTGCTACTTGGGTAAGGCCTCGGCCGCCCAATTGGTTAACGCTGCGTAGCGGGCCCAGTCAAAAGCTGGGCCCGGGTCCGTTTTGCGGTCGGGCGCAATATGGGAATGTCCACGAACTGCCGTTAAAGGGTAGCGCTCGTGTAGGCACGCAGTTAAGTGCTTGAGTGTTTCATATTGTTGATCCGTATAGGCCAGGGTATCTGTTCCCTCAATCTCAATGCCGATGGAAAAATCGTTGCAACGCTCGCGGCCGTTGTGTGACGAGACGCCTGCATGCCAAGCACGTTGATCGCAAGAGACGAATTGGGTCGTGTTGCCATCACGCTCAATGAAAAAATGTGCCGATACGCGTAGCCCCACAACATTTACAAACCAAGGGTCTGCGGTGGCATCTAACTGATTCAAAAATAAATCTGCCACATACGGCGTGTGGAATTGACCGGGCGGTAAGCTAATGTTGTGCAATACAAGCAGCTCGATAGCTGTGTTTGTTGGCCTCGCGTCGCAGTTAGGAGACGGTTTGAGCGTAATCGCTGCTGTTGGCACGAGCCAGCCATTCGCGTCGAGCTGCCACATGGACTCGAGCAGCTAGCGTTGAGGCCGTGCACCAAGTGCAGCGTGAGCTTGGCTGCAAAACTGATGATCGGCTTTCGTGATTGCTTCCGACTCGGGGAGGTGCACACCGCAATGCGCGCAGCGAACCATCACTTCCGCCTCAACAGTGCGATGTGCGCTGGGGGTTTTTGGTAGCGAGTCGTTGTACATTTTCTTTGCGGCAACCTGAGCAAGCACGCGAGTCGCCAGTAGGCCGCCCAAAAATGCCACGATCCAAAATAAAGCTTTTCCCATTTCAATTTCTCTGTAATATCACTTCAACGACAAAACGACTACCAGTGTAGGCGAGTACGATAAAAGCAAAGCCCACCAATGTGTAGCGTAACGCGATCCGTCCGCGCCAACCGCGTGCGTAGCGTCCCGCCAACAAAATACCGAAGGTAATCCACGATAACAGGGTGAAAATAGTCTTGTGATCAAGCGGAAGTACTTTGCCTGTCATTTGTATCGAGATAATCGAGCCGGACAGCACTGTGAAGGTGAGGGCTGCAAAAGCAATCCAAATCACCCGAAATAAAATTTGTTCCTGCGCGAGTAAAGGCGGCTGCGCATCCAAAAGCCGTCCAACGGCCGCACGAACCTTTGTTTGCGCTGCGTTGTTCTCTCGAGGAAAGTGAAGGCGATGGTCGAGTGCTGCCATTAGCATAGCCTGCAGTGCAGAGATTGTGACTAGCGCGTAGGCGCACAGAGCGATCAGTAGGTGCACCCGAAGGCCTGAATCGTTTGCGTGCGCCAGCAATTGGGTTTTGGGGAACAGAGCCGCCACTGTACAAATCAGCGCGCCAACCGGTAGTAAAAGGAGCTGTAAACCATCGATTCGAATAATGAGACTTTCTAGCCAGAAAACTATCATTCCCAGCCAGACTGACGCTGAAAGTGCGAGGGACCAGCTTAATTTAAGGTGATTGTCTTCAAGAACCGCGAAGTAAAGCGCAGCACCGTGCAAAATAATTGCCGACAATAAGCCTAATCGGGCAGAATGGCCGACTTGTATGATCGGTTTGCCTGACGCAAGCGACCGCCACAGCATCAAAGCCAAAATGGCATAAGCAAACGCAGCGACAGAGTGAAATACAATAGTGAGAGACATGTGTCTAGTGTAAAGCGAAACCGCCACCATGCTTGAAAATCTTACCCAACGCCTATCTCGTGTCGTAAAAACGATTCGCGGGGAAGCGCGTCTAACCGAAGCGAATACACAAGAGATGCTGCGCGAAGTGCGTCTTGCACTTCTTGAAGCGGATGTTTCCTTGCCCGTCGTGCGGGACTTCGTGGCCAAGGTTAAAGAGAAAGCCCTTGGTGAAGAAGTGGTCGGTAGCTTATCGCCCGGACAGGCTTTAGTTGGCGTTGTCCACCAAGAACTGACTGCATTAATGGGTGGTGATTTAGGTCCGGAGGCGAGCGAGCTGTCTTTGGCTATGCAGCCGCCGGCGGTAATTTTGATGGCCGGCCTGCAAGGTGCGGGTAAAACAACGACAACTGGTAAGTTAGCGCGTTGGCTCGCAGCGGGCGATCACGTACAGCATGGACGCAAGACGGGCAAAAAGAAGGTGGCTGTCGTGAGTGCGGACGTTTATCGGCCTGCCGCGATAGAACAGTTAAAGACGGTTGCGGCGCAAGTTGGCGTTGAATGGATTGCTTCTGATGCGTCCCAAAAGCCGGACGAGATTGTTCGCGCCGCGCTTGATTACGCCAAGCGTCATTATTTGGATGTGCTGATTGTGGATACCGCTGGTCGTCTAGGTATCGACGAGGCGATGATGCAAGAGATCAAGATGCTCCATGGCATTTTGAATCCTATTGAGACACTGTTTGTTGTTGATGCGATGCAAGGGCAAGACGCCGTTAACACGGCGCGCGCCTTTGGAGACGCCCTGCCGCTAACTGGTGTTGTCTTAACAAAGTTAGACGGTGATGCGCGCGGTGGTGCAGCCCTATCAGTCAGGCACGTAACGGGCAAGCCATTGAAGTTCGTGGGCGTATCGGAAAAGCTCGATGGACTTGAGCCTTTCCATGCGGAGCGCATGGCGCAACGCGTGTTGGGGATGGGTGATATTGTCTCGCTTGTTGAGCAGGCGCAGAAAAATATCGATATCGCCGAGGCACAAAAGCTTGCGGCCAAGATGAAGTCGGGTGATAAGTTCGACCTCAATGATTTCCGTGATCAGCTCGCACAGGTCAAAAAGATGGGTGATATGGGCTCGTTACTAGAGAAGCTGCCGGCGCAGTTTGCGCAAGCGGCGGGTCAGTTGCAAAGCGGTCAGGCAGACAAACAGTTGCGCCGAACTGAGGGCATCTTGAATTCCATGACTCCACAGGAACGCGCAAAGCCTGAGTTACTCAAGGCTTCTCGCAAGCGCCGGATCGCAGCTGGAGCTGGTGTGCCCGTGCAGGAGGTTAACCGCATGCTCAATCAATTTGAGCAGATGCAGGGAATGATGAAGCAGATGAAAAAAGGCGGCATGGCCAAGATGATGCGAGCTATGGGGGGCATGAAAAGCCTTGGCAAGCTGGGTGGCTTTGGGAGGTAGCCGACTTACCTTAAACCCAGAGTATCAGCGTTTTTTGAAAATAAGATCCCATACACCGTGGCCAAGGCGTAGACCGCGATTTTCAAACTTTGTAAGTGGCCGGAAATCTGGGCGTGGTGCGAACCCATCAGCGGTATTCGCGAGACTGGGCTCGGCGGAGAGCACTTCGAGCATTTGTTGGGCGTAATGCTCCCAATCAGTGGCGCAATGCACGTACGCCCCAGAGGCTAGCCTGCTGGATAACAATTGAATAAGTGGCGCTTGGATTAGACGCCTTTTATGATGCCGTTTTTTCGGCCAGGGGTCAGGGAAGTAAATGTGTACGCCAGCTAGAGAGTTTGGCGCAATCATGTCCCGAAGGACCTCCACCGCATCATGTTGAATGATGCGGATATTCTGAAGCGATGAGGACTCGATCCGCTTTAGCAAGGCACCTACACCGGCATTAAACACCTCAACGCCTAAAAAATTGTCCTCTGGTCGTGTCAGAGCGATTTGTTCAGTTGTTTCGCCCATACCAAAACCAATCTCTAGAATCGTTGGTGCCACTCGCCCAAAGGATGCACTGAGATCGAGGACCTGGGCCCGGTACGGGATAGACCACTTGTATAAATAGCTATCGAGGGCCTGTTGTTGCCCTTGCGTCATATGGCTACGACGGTTAACGAAACTGCGAATATGTTGCGGGTGCACTAGCCACCTCCTACGGCCACGACAATCTCTAGCTGGTCTCCAGCGGCCAGTTGAACGGTAGCATGGGTGCTCTTGGGCACAATTTCGCCATTGCGCTCGATAGCGATCCGCTTGCCTGTGAAGCCGAGTTGATCGACGAGCGTGGCCAGAGATATTGAGTCTGGTAGCGTTTTAGGCTGACCGTTTAGCAGGATTTCCATGGCGGACATTGTAGTGCGTGTCGCCAGATTTCAAGGCGTCAAGAGGCATCTCGTATAATGCCTCTCAGCTAGTTGCAGAGCGGGTGTAGTTCAATGGTAGAACGGCGGCTTCCCAAGCCTCAAGCGTGGGTTCGATTCCCATCACCCGCTCCAGTGCTAGATCGTATCTAAATCACTACCACTTCAGATTGGCAGTATTAAAAGTGAACTGGTTTGAGCCTTCTTGAAAAAATTCCATTTCAACGATTAGGCGACGAGAGTTACGAAGTTCTGCAAGAAAGGGCGCTTCGTCTTCTACAAAAATCGTATCCATACTGCCGCTCGATGATCCAGTAGCCGCGATCGTGAAAATTTTACCTTCGTCGAAACGGGCAAAGAATTTACAGCCGCTGCTGCACTTGAATTGGCCTTTACTGATCGTAAACAAGATATTTAAGCCGTCTTGTGAGCGCTCACGAACCGTTAAATCGAGCGTCGAGCCGCCTGCGTATGGGGCACTAAAATTAACCTTGTTGGTGCTGGTGACTTCAGCGAAGCGTGTGGTCGTGCCCCGCATTTGGTCGGTTCGGGTACGGTATTCCCATGCCTGAGCCTGATACGACGCGAGAGCCAAGACAGTCATTGCGATTATTCTCAGAAACTTCATCATCCTCTCCATAGGCATAAAATAAACAAAATTCGTTGTCAATTTAATATATTTTTGATGATCAAGCATTTCTTTTCATACGTCCTATGACTCAAATCATTAATATTGCCGCCTATAAGTTCGTGGGGCTCTCGGAGCTAGAGCAACGCAAAGCCGACGTCATGGCGCAAGCGTTAGCGTTAGAACTCAAGGGGACGGTCTTGTTGACGCCCGAGGGCATAAATTTATTTTTAGCAGGGTCGCGCGCTGCGATTGATGATTTTTTGACATGGTTACGCACAGACATGGCCTTTGTAGATCTGGAGGCGAAATACAGTGTGTCTGATGGCGTGCCGTTCAAAAAGCTTCTTGTCAAAATCAAGAAAGAGATCATTCGAATGAACCATCCGACAATACGCCCAGAGGCTGGGCGTGCGCCTGCCGTTGATGCGCACACTGCGGCGAGATGGATTGCGGAAGGTAAAGACGATGACGGTCGACCGGTCGTTTTACTGGATACCCGTAATGATTTTGAAGTGGAGGCCGGTACGTTTAAGGGCGCAATCAACTGGCATCTTTCAAAGTTCACCGAGTTTCCGCAAGCAGTGCTGGATCACAAGGATGAGCTCGCCGGTAAAACAGTGATTAGTTTTTGCACCGGCGGCATCCGATGCGAAAAGGCAGCGATTTTTATGGGTGACGTGGGTGTTGAAAATGTCTACCAGCTTGATGGCGGAATTCTGAAGTACTTTGAGGAGACGGGTGGTGTCGGTTATGAAGGCAATTGCTTTGTCTTTGACGAGCGCCGCAGTTTGGATGCGACGCTCAGCCCCCAGCCTGTTTAACGAATGCGCATACCCGGTTGCGCCCCAGACGCTGGGTCCAATAGATAAATCCCAGCATCTGTCTTGTCATCTGCGTGACTGGCTGCAAGCACCATCCCCTCAGACACGCCGAACTTCATCTTGCGTGGCGCGAGGTTTGCAACGAGTGCCGTCAGTCGGCCAATCAACTGCGCTGGCTCGTAGGCAGATTTAATCCCTGAGAAAACGTTGCGATGGCGACCTTCGCCAACATCTAGCGTTAAGCGAAGCAGTTTGGTCGAACCCTCAACGTGCTCGCAGTTCACAATCCGTGCGACGCGCAAATCAATTTTGACAAAATCGTCGATCGTAATGATGTCGGCGATCGGTTCCCCGCCTGGTATTAGAGTGGCTGTTGTTTGAGCTTCTGGCTCGGACGTTGGTGCATCAAACAGAGCGTCAAGCATGCTGGGTTCCACGCGCTGCATTAAGTGTTTAAAGGCATTGATGCGGGTTGGAAGAACACCTGCATCTGCCCACGTAAAGCCGCCCGTTAATCCGAAGAGTTCAGTCGCAACACGTTGCGAGAGTGCAGGCAAGATTGGTGACAGCATTACCGAAAGCGCTTTAAAGCCTGCAAGGGCAGATGAGCAGATGTGTTGTAAGGCCTCGCGTTGCGACGCGTCACCTTGACCCAGTGTCTTGGCAATCAACCAAGGCTGGGCGGCATCAAACGCCTGATTTATTTGATCGGCATGCGCCATGATCTCGCGGACGGCACGACCGAATTCACGGGCTTCGATGTCGAGCTGTATGGCGTTTGCGGCGGCTTGCCAGTGCGCGCTGATTTTGGTTGCGTCGCCCGGATAGCCCAATTGGCCATCGAAGTATTTACTGATGAAGTTGGCGGCACGGCTCGCAATATTGACATACTTGCCGACGAGATCGCTATTCACCCGCGCGACAAAATCGTCTGGATTGAAGTCGATATCTTCGACGCGCGCATTGAGTTTTGCTGCGATGTAGTACCGCATCCATTCGGCATTCATGCCAAGTTCAAGGTAACGCAAGGGCGAGATACCAGTACCCCGACTCTTGGACATTTTTTCACCGCTCACAGTGATAAATCCATGCACATTAAGTTGGTCTGGTACCTTTCGTCCAGAGAACTTTAATGTCGCTGGCCAGAACAATGCGTGAAAATAGACAATATCTTTTCCGATGAAGTGCACTTGTTCGGTGCTGCTTGCGGGATCAATCAACGCATCGAAATCTAAACCAGTCTTCGCACAGTATGCCTTGAGTGAAGCGAGATACCCAATAGGTGCATCGAGCCAAACATAAAAGTATTTGCCGGGTGCATCTGGGATCTCGATTCCGAAATACGGAGCGTCGCGTGAAATATCCCAGTCCCCTAAGTTCGCTTGACCATCGCCGTTGCCGAGCCATTCGCGCGTTTTCGCTAGCACCTCAGTTTGCAAGCGCTTTGTACCTTGGGCGTTGGCGCCAGTCGTCCACTCTTGTAAAAATTCGACGCACCGAGGGTCGGAAAGTTTGAAAAAAAAGTGATCTGACTTCTTAAGGATGGGTCGCGCGTTAGTGAGCGTTGAGTACGGGTCAATGAGTTCCGTTGGTGTGTAAACGGCTCCGCATACCTCACAGGAGTCGCCATATTGATCCTTCGCGTGGCACTTCGGACATTCACCTTTTATGTACCGATCGGGCAAAAACATGCCTTTGACCGGATCAAAGAATTGCTCGATTTCGCGCGTTTCAATTAGGTTTGCAGCGCGTAATTTTCGATAAATGTCTTGGGATAGCTCAACGTTTTCTGGTGAGTCAGTTGAGTGCCAGTGATCAAACGCGATATGAAAACCGTTTAGATATTGCGGACGCTCCGCTGCAATCCGTGCAACGAGTTGTTGGGGTGTGATGCCCTCGGCTTCCGCCTTAAGCATGATTGGTGCGCCGTGCGTGTCGTCGGCACCGACAAAATGAACGGTATGTCCCCCCATACGCATCGCGCGCACCCAAATATCGGCTTGGATGTATTCCATGATGTGACCGATATGGAAAGAGCCATTGGCGTAGGGCAGCGCAGTGGTGACAAATAGTGTGCGAGGCATGGGCAACTTGTTATGTGGCGTGGGATGACGATCCCGCGATTTTAAAGCAGTTGCACGAGCCCCGAGTAATGGACGGCTAGCGCCGCAATTGTGCTTGCCGCCAAGCCCCAGATAGGGTTGGCCTTCGTGTAGATCACGCTCGCCGCGCTTAGTGCGACTATTACATAGATGAACCATTCGCCTGCTGCGGCGATTGCTAGGTCCAAACCGCCGGCGATGAGCAGACCGATTGCCAACGGCACCAAAGCGCTTTGTGCCAGTTTGAAGCCGGCAGAGCCCGCGACCTGGTTTGCGATCCTTCCCACAACGAGCGCCAGAATAGCGGCCGGTAAAACCATAGCGACGGTGGTAACCAGCAGGCCAGGAAAGCCGGCGATTTGCCAACCTAGCAGGCTCACAACCACTACATTTGGGCCCGGTGTGATCTGTGCGACGGCAAACAGCTGCAGAAACGTCGCATCGTCCATCCAACCCATGTTTTGCACGATAGCTTGCCGTAAAGCCGGAAATACGGCGTTAGCCCCGCCGATTGCGACGAGCGATAGTGATGCGAAAGTTTTGGCTAACTGCAGGAGCACATTAATGTCGATCATTTTTTGCTCAGCCAATAGGTCAGCCCTAACGCTGCAGGAATGAGGCCGAGCACGACATAGACCAAGGGCCATCTCATCACCAGAATGCACACGAGAACTGCTGCGATGATCAGCCAACCGGCGGCACCTGGTTTAATTTTTTGCGCCATTTTTAGTCCTGTGCCGATGATCATGCCGGAGGCAGCAGCGGCGCCGCCGATAAGCGCGACATTCACTGCTGGCAGGTGCGAAAATTTGTCGTAAAGCGCCGCAAGGATAAGTAGGATGAAAATGGGTGGAACCATCAGGCCCAGGACGCTAACGATAGAGCCCTTTACGCCTTGAAAACGGTCTCCGATCACGACAGAAGCGTTCACGACGTTCGGTCCGGGGAGTACCTGACCCATACCCAGAATAGTGGCGTACTCCTTGTCGGACAGCCACTTATTCTGTTCGACAATGACGTGCCGTGCGATCGCAGCGACGCCGCCAAATCCAAGTAGGCCGATAGTGGCAAAACCGCGAAACAGTTCGAAAAGGCTAACGGCTCGGGGCGTCGGTGTCATAACCTGTAGATGCCTAACGAATGTCGCGTGCTTCGACGTCTGTGACATCCTTATTGGCGAATGAACCCGAGCCTGACATGGATTTACGCCGCGATTGGCGTGTCTTCCAGTATTCTTTAACCTCAAATGGTTTGCCACGCAGGCGTGCTACGACAACTAGAATGGCGATGGCGACTATCGTTGATAGGGCAAAAACAACGGCCATAATGAGCCCAAGTACCGTCACAGCGATGAAAAGTACGGTTTTAAGCACGTTGCGCAGCAGTTGGATCATTTTTTAGGTGTTGGCTAGATTCAAACAAAAGCAATCAAGGAATAGCAATGAGTGTAACGCTAGTGGATGTCCGTGCGGCGCTAGAAAAGTTGGTTGATGCCAACACAGGGCAAACTCTTTCCGCGCTGGTCAAGGACACGCAGATACAAATTGCGGGTGTACGCGCTAGTGTTCAGGTAGTCTTAGGTTACTACCCTGCTGCGGTTTACCTCCAACAGATTCAATCCCAGGTCGTTAGCGCCTTAAAAGCGCTGGGTGTGCCTGACCCGGATGTGCATGTGTCGGTCAATGTTGTCCCGCATGCGATCCAGGCGGGTGTTCAGCGTGTACCCGGGGTCCGCAATATCATCGCCGTTGCATCTGGTAAGGGCGGTGTGGGCAAGAGTACGACAGCCGTGAACCTCGCTTTGGCGCTCAAGGCCGCTGGCGCGCGTGTCGGTTTGCTGGATGCCGATATTTACGGCCCGAGCGTCCCCATTCTACTGGGCGTATCGCAGCGCCCTGAAAGCACCGACGGCAAAAGTATGACCCCAGTCATGGGGCATGGAATACAGACAAACTCAATTGGGTTCATGCTCAGTGAAGACTCGCCTGCCATCTGGCGCGGCCCCATGGTGACGCAAGCGCTTGAGCAGCTGCTGAGAGCAACTAACTGGGACGATTTGGACTATCTCGTGATCGATATGCCACCTGGCACGGGCGATATTGCGCTAACTCTTTCACAGAAAGTCCCGGTGGTTGGGGCGGTTATTGTGACCACGCCCCAGGATTTAGCGTTACTGGATGCTCGCAAAGGGCTAAAGATGTTTGAAAAGGTCAACGTGCCTGTTCTAGGTATCGTTGAAAATATGGCGATCCACATTTGTAGTAAATGTGGTCATGCCGAGCACATTTTTGGTGAGGGCGGTGCCCAGCGGATGTCGAGCGACTATAAAGTGCCGTGCTTGGGTAGCTTGCCACTTTCGATGGCCATCCGTGAACGGGCAGACGGCGGCCAGCCAACGGCGGTCTCCGAGCCAAATAGTGAAGCTGGCCTTATTTACCGTGCCATCGCAGACAAGTTGGCTGCAAAAATAGCCACTTTGCCAAAGGACCTCAGCGAGAAGTTTGGGGTGATTTCGGTTAAGCGGACCTGATTGTTGGCTGTTTAGGGCGTACCCCCACACTCTGTAACAGGACGGGGGTAAAATCCGCGCTCTCGACTTTCAATTTAGAGGCGTTCGGCCATGAGTATAAAAAGCGATAACTGGATCCGCCGTGTGGCGCAGTCGGAGGGCATGATTGAGCCCTTTGAACCTGGTCAGGTTCGCTCAAACGAGTCAGGCCGCATTGTGAGTTATGGCACGAGTAGCTACGGCTATGACGTCCGTTGTGCAGACGAATTTAAGATTTTTACGAATATCAACTCGACAATCGTTGATCCGAAGAACTTTGACGAGAAATCCTTCGTCGATTTCAAAGGTGATATTTGCATTATCCCGCCCAACTCTTTTGCTCTTGCGCGAACAGTTGAGTTTTTCCGCATTCCGCGCAGTGTGCTGACGATTTGTTTGGGTAAGAGTACGTACGCTCGCTGCGGCATTATTGTGAACGTTACCCCGCTCGAGCCCGAGTGGGAGGGGCACGTCACGCTCGAGTTCTCGAACACAACACCATTGCCAGCGAAGATCTATGCAGGTGAGGGTTGTGCGCAAATGCTTTTCTTTGAAAGCGACGAAGTATGTTCGACGTCCTATAAAGATCGCGGCGGCAAGTATCAAGGCCAGCGCGGTGTGACGTTGCCACGGACTTGACGCCTAACAGGATGCGCCCTCAGTGCATCTGACGGGCGCAGCTATCGTTTCATCCACCTTTCGTTCACTTGCGGAGCTGTTCGCATGAAATTTCGCTTTCCAATTTTCATTATCGATGAAGACTATCGCTCCGAGAACGCATCGGGTCTGGGAGTGCGTGCGTTAGCATCCGCAATTGAGGCCGAAGGGATGGAGGTGATTGGTGTCACGAGCTATGGCGATTTAAGTTCGTTCGCCCAGCAGCAGAGCCGAGCCAGTGCTTTTATCTTATCGATCGACGACGAAGAGTTTGACGTCGACTCGCCTGAGGATGTCGCGAGTGCGATTAAGAATCTGCGTACGTTCATTGGCGAGCTGCGATTCCGTAATGCTGATATTCCAATCTACTTGTACGGTGAAACGCGCACCTCTGAGCATATCCCCAACGATATTTTGCGTGAACTGCACGGCTTTATTCATATGTTTGAGGATACGCCCGAGTTTGTGGCCCGCCACATCATTCGGGAAGCGCGTAGCTATGTTGACAGCTTGGCGCCGCCTTTTTTTCGAGAGCTTGTTAAGTATGCGCAAGACGGATCGTACTCTTGGCACTGCCCAGGACACTCAGGCGGAGTAGCATTTTTAAAGAGCCCAGTCGGGCAAATGTTTCACCAGTTTTTTGGTGAAAATATGTTGCGAGCGGACGTCTGTAATGCTGTCGATGAGTTGGGCCAGCTCCTTGACCACACTGGTCCAGTCGCAGAATCTGAACTGAATGCTGCTCGAATTTTTCACGCAGATCACTGTTATTTTGTGACCAACGGTACCTCGACCTCGAATAAGGTCGTCTGGCATGCGAATGTGGCAGCTGACGATATCGTGGTGGTAGACCGTAATTGCCACAAGTCGAGTCTGCATGCGATTACGATGACTGGTGCGATCACGGTGTTTTTGCGCCCCACGCGTAATCACATGGGAATTATCGGCCCGATTCCGTTAGCTGAATTTGAGCCAGAGAGCATCCAGAAAAAAATTGATGCGAACCCATTTGCCCGTAAGGTAAAAGATAAGAAGCCGCGCATTCTTACGTTGACGCAAAGCACTTACGATGGGGTAATTTATAACGTCGAGATGATTAAAGCCAAGCTTGGCAATATGGTCGACACCCTGCATTTTGACGAGGCATGGTTGCCGCACGCAGCATTTCATCAGTTTTATCAAGATATGCATGCGATTGGTCCAAATCGTCCTCGCAGCCCCAAGGCCATGGTATTTGCGACGCATTCCACGCATAAGCTGTTGGCAGGTATCTCGCAGGCGTCTCAAATTATCGTGCAGGAGTCCGAGACTCGGAAACTCGACCGTAATATCTTTAATGAAGCGTATTTGATGCACACATCAACATCGCCGCAATACGCAATCATTGCGTCTTGCGACGTGGCAGCTGCGATGATGGAAGCGCCGGGAGGTACGGCACTCGTTGAGGAAAGCATTCGTGAGGCCCTTGATTTCCGCCGCGCAATGCGCAAGGTTGATCTCGAGTTCGGTGATGATGATTGGTGGTTCACCGTGTGGGGGCCAGACTACCTTGCAGCGCATGGCGTCGGCGAGCAGTCAGACTGGGTGCTGGAGTCAAATGCCCATTGGCACGGCTTCGGTGATTTGGCTGCAGGCTTTAATATGCTCGATCCGATCAAGGCGACACTTGTGACGCCCGGGTTGAATATGGATGGCACGTTCGGCGAGACGGGTATTCCTGCGGCGCTAGTGTCGCGATTCCTAACCGAGCACGGAGTCGTGGTTGAAAAGACCGGTCTTTATTCGTTTTTTATCATGTTCACGATCGGCATCACAAAGGGTCGTTGGAATACGCTATTAACGGCACTGCAGCAGTTCAAAGACGATTACGATCGAAATCAGCCGATGTGGCGTATCTTGCCGGATTTTTGCAAAGAGCATCGGGAGTACGAACGCATGGGCTTGCGTGACTTGTGCCAATTGATCCATGCTGAGTATAAGAAACACGATGTCGCGCGCTTAACGACGGAGATGTACTTAAGCGACATGGTTCCAGCTCTTAAGCCTTCCGATGCATTTGCCAAGATGGCACATCGTGAGGTGGAGCGCGTGTCGATTGATCAACTTGAGGGGCGCGTAACGGGCGTGCTCTTGACTCCCTATCCTCCCGGGATTCCATTGCTAATTCCAGGTGAGCGCTTCAATAAAACAATTGTGCAATATCTGCAGTTTGCGCGATCGTTTAATCAAAAATTCCCAGGCTTTGAGACCTATATCCATGGTCTAGGCGAAGAGACGGATGGTGATGGTGGGAAGCGTTTCTACGTCGATTGTTTGATTGAGAAATAGTGTTTCGATCCACAATGTCCTCGGGTCCTGAACGTGCCGGTATTTGATGTAGCGGTTATCGGTGCAGGTGCCGCAGGCATGATGTGTGCGGCCGTTGCTGGGCAGCGTGGCAAGCGAGTTGTATTGCTTGACCACGCAGAAAAACTTGCAGAAAAGATTCGTATCTCCGGTGGCGGTCGGTGTAACTTTACCAACCGAGTCGTGACTGCAGAGAATTTCATCTCTGCCAACCCCCATTTTTGTAAGTCTGCATTGGCGGGCTTTACGCCTCAAGATTTCATCGCAATGGTAGATCGTCACGGGATTGCGTGGCACGAGAAGCATAAAGGCCAGTTGTTTTGTGATCAGAGTAGTGAGCTGATCATAGAAATGTTGCGCGCAGAATGCGCTGAGGCCGGGGTGCAATGGATGATGCCTTGCCGCGTCAATGATGTAACGCGTGTTGCCGACGCGGGGGATCAAGAGTTCATCTTGGAAACAGATCAAGGCCTAGTGAAGTGTCATAACTTGGTTATCGCTACAGGTGGTCTTGCGATTCCACAGCTTGGCGCGACGGATTTTGGGTTGAAGCTTGCTCGGGATTTTGGCTTGAAAGTGATCGAGCCTCGCCCCGCGCTCGTGCCATTAACCTTTAATGGTGATGAGTGGCGCCATTTGGTTGATTTGGCCGGGCTTGCGATTCAGGCAGTTGTCTCGACCGGGATGGGCCGCCGAGCACCGTCGTTTTTGGAAGATGTGCTGTTTACGCACAAAGGTCTTTCGGGTCCAGGCGTTTTGCAGATATCGAGCTATTGGCAGCCGGGTGAGCCGATCGCCTTAGATTTGGCGCCAGAGTCCGACATGGAGACGCTTTTAATCGAGGCCAAGGCTGGCGGACGCCAGCAGTTAGGGAATTTCTTGGCTAGCTTGTGGCCAAAAAGGCTCTCGGAACAGTGGTTAGGCGACCTAGCAGGCAGTCGAATAGCGGACTTGCCCGATCGCACGCTGCGAGAGCTTGCTGCGCGTATTAAGAACTGGAAAGTGGTGCCCAATGGGACTTTAGGCTACAAAAAGGCCGAGGTCATGCGGGGCGGTGTCGATACGCGCGGACTGGATCAGCGGACGATGCAGGCAAAAGCCGTGCCTGGCTTGCATTTCATTGGCGAAGTTGTCGACGTGACAGGCTGGCTCGGCGGGTATAACTTTCAGTGGGCCTGGGCCTCCGCAGTCGCCTGTGGGCGGGGCTTAGGCTGAACATAAGCCCTAGTCCTTTTGAGTTGTTGTAATACGTGGTTTCGCGGTATGCTGTTCCCGTTGTGAACGCATGTTGCGGGAGAGAGCGCTAGCCATCTGAACACGATCGCTTGCATGCCGCCGAAGGCGCAATTCGCCCAGAATCGCTCAGGCCCCCCATACCGTAGCTTGCATTGATGCGCACCAGACACAAGCGCATCAGCACATCACTCTGGAGAGACCCGCGACCATACTTGGTCAAAACGGGCGCCGAAGGTGCACACCCGTGTAGAAGCGGGGCAACTCTCAGGCAAAAGGACAGAGGGGCGTATCGTTGCATCGGTCTGCGCCGCTCACTGTCGCGCGCCGGCTGGGTGCCACGCCCTTTGATCTCTGCTCCGGAGCTTTCTCATGTCTGCTGTTTTGAAACGAACACCTTTGGCCGCAACCCACATCGCCGCCGGCGCTCGTATGGTTGATTTCGGTGGCTGGGACATGCCGGTGAACTATGGGTCACAAATTGAAGAGCACCATGCGGTGCGTCGTGATGCCGGCATTTTCGATGTCTCCCATATGCTGAATGTTGATGTGACAGGGGCGGACGCGACAGCCTTTTTACGACGCTTGATTGCCAACGACGTCTCTAAGCTCACTCAAGCCGGTAAGGCGCTTTACTCCTGTATGTTGAACCCGCAGGGCGGTGTCATCGATGATCTCATCGTGTACTTTTTTGCGCCTACCGATTGGCGCGTTGTCGTGAATGCAGGCACAGCTGACAAGGACGTTTCATGGATGCAGCGTGTTGCAGCCGCTGAGGGATTCGCTGTCACGATCACACCCCGTCGGGACCTCGCGATGGTTGCAGTGCAAGGACCGAATGCACGCGCGAAGGTTTGGGCGGCAAGGCCGCAATGGAAGGCGGCCACGCAAGATTTGGGCGTGTTTGTCGGCGCGCGCGTGGCGTCTGACACGATGGTGGCGCGTACCGGCTACACGGGAGAGGATGGTTTTGAAATCGTTGTGCCTGCAGATCAGGTTGAGGCGCTTTGGAATGATTTAGTGGCGCAACAGGTACAAGCCTGTGGATTGGGGGCGCGCGATACGTTGCGACTTGAGGCAGGTATGAACCTGTATGGGCAGGATATGGACGAATTAACGCATCCTAACCAGGCTGGTCTAACTTGGACCGTTTCGACTAAGGATGCGGATCGTCACTTTATTGGAAGTAAGGCCATCAAGCAGTTTTCGGACCCCCGCACCTTTATCGGACTCAAGTTATTGGATCGCGGAGTGATGCGTGCACACATGGTTGTGCGCACTTCTAAAGGTCTGGGCGAAGTCACGAGCGGAACCATGTCGCCGACTCTTGGATATTCCATTGGCTTTGCGCGATTACCGCAGGGCATCGCAGCGGGAGATTCTGTTGAGATTGATATCCGCGGCAAGTGGGTCCCCGCACAGGTCACTAAGTTGCCGTTTGTACGGAATGGGCAGCCGGTCGTTCATTCTTGAGTTGTTGCTAATCACACTTCAGTATTCATATCCATATTCACATTTATATTTCACGAAATTTTCAGGAGACCTTCATGAGCATTCCTAGCGATCGTAAGTACGCCAGCACACACGAATGGATTAAGGCCGACGGTGACGTCATGTTGGTAGGAATCACTGGTCCCGCGCAGGAGCAGTTGGGTGATTTGGTATTTGTTGGTGATGTACGGGTTGGCGCCAAGCTTGCTGCGGGCGCGACCGCTGGTGTTGTGGAGTCGGTCAAGGCTGCGTCTGATATTTATGCTCCGGTTGCAGGTGAAGTCGTGGCTTTCAACGAGGCTCTGAACGATGCGCCGGAGACAATCAACGCAAGTCCCTATAACACCTGGATTTTTAAAATCAAAGCCAACAATGCCGCCGATATTGACGGCCTACTCGATGCAGCTGGTTATCAGGCTGTTGCCGACGCAAGTTAAGGCGCTAATCATGTCCAAGAACGTATTTAGTACTTCACACGAATTCATCCCGCGTCATATCGGTCCTGGAGAGCAGGATCAGCAGGCCATGCTCGCAGCCGTGGGCGCTGCAAGCCTTGAGGCCCTGATGCAGGAAGTCGTTCCTGCGAACATTCGAATGTCTCGTGCATTGAACCTTCCGGCACCGCGTGCGGAAGCAGATGTGTTGGCTGAGATGAAAGCCATCGCAGGTCAGAACCAAGTTTTTCGGAATTACATTGGACAGGGCTACTACGGTACGCACACTCCCAATGTTGTGCTGCGTAATATTTTGGAGAATCCCGCTTGGTACACGGCGTATACGCCGTATCAACCTGAAATATCTCAAGGTCGCTTAGAAGCTATCTTGAACTATCAGACGATGGTCGCTGATTTAACAGGTTTGGATATCGCTAACGCGTCGCTGTTGGATGAAGGCACGGCAGCCGCCGAAGCGATGACCCTAGCACGCCGTGCATCGCAGGCTGACAGCAAGGTGTTCTTTGTTTCGAAGCACTGCCATCCCCAGACGATCGAAGTGATCCGTACGCGTGCGGATGGGTTGGATATCGACGTCGTTGTCGGAGATGAAAGTAAGGGCGTTCCAGCTTGTTTTGGACTGCTGGTGCAGTACCCGCATTCGCTCGGTGAAGTGTCGGATTATCGGGCATTGACCGAGCAGGTACATGCTCAAGGTGGTGTGGTGGCATGCGCAACAGACCTGCTCGCACTTGCGCTGCTCGACCCGCCCGGTAACTGGGGGGCAGATATTGCCATTGGCTCTGCGCAGCGTTTTGGTGTGCCCTTTGGCTTTGGTGGTCCACACGCAGGGTTCATGGCATGTAAGGATGCGTTCAAACGCAATATGCCAGGTCGCTTAGTTGGTGTGTCGAAAGATGCGCAAGGCGACCCAGCACTGCGCCTTGCGTTGCAAACCCGTGAGCAGCATATTCGACGCGAAAAAGCGACCTCTAACATTTGCACCGCACAGGTGCTGCTTGCCGTGATGGCCAGCATGTTTGCGCTTTGGCATGGCCCACGCGGTGTTGTTGCGATTGCGACGCGTGTCAATCAAGCTACATCACTCTTGCGTGATGCGTTGATTGAACTTGGTATCAATATCGCGAATAACACTTATTTCGATACCTTGTTGTTGGAAACGGGTGCGCAGACAAGCAAAATTTTACAAGCGGCTCGCGAGGCAAAAATTAATTTGCGCCATGTCAGTGCAACGCAGCTCGGCGTTTCGCTTGATGAGACGGTGACTAGCGACGATTTGGCGCAATTGGTTGCTGTATTTGCTCGCGCGGTTGGAAAGTCGGCGCCCGCATTAGGCCATACCGTCGATGGGTTGCCCGGAGTGCCAGCAGCACTGCAGCGCAAGAGTGCGATCTTGAGCCATCCCGTGTTTTCTAGCATTCAGTCTGAAACGGATATGTTGCGCTACCTGCGCAAACTTTCTGACAAGGATCTTGCGTTGGATCGCACCATGATCCCGTTGGGTTCCTGCACGATGAAACTCAACGCGACTGTTGAAATGATTCCTGTCACTTGGCCCGAATTTGCGCTGATACATCCTTTTGCACCAGCGGACCAAACCGAAGGATATCAGCAGATGATTGAGCGATTGTCCAAGGATCTCTGTGAGATCACTGGCTACGATGCGATCAGTTTGCAACCGAATTCCGGCGCGCAAGGTGAGTATGCGGGTCTGCTCGCGATTCGTGCCTATCATCGTGCGAACGGACAACATCAGCGGGATGTTTGTTTGATCCCATCCTCTGCCCATGGCACAAACCCAGCTTCCGCAAACATGGTCGGCATGGAGGTTGTTGTTGTTGCATCAGATTCGCAGGGCAACGTCGATTTGGATGACCTGAAGGAAAAAATTGCCAAGGTGGGTGATCGTCTTGCCGCGTTGATGGTGACTTACCCATCTACACATGGCGTGTTTGAAGAGTCGATCACCAGCATCTGCGACATGATTCATGAGGCGGGCGGTCAAGTCTATATGGACGGCGCAAACATGAATGCGATGGTGGGTGTTGCTCAGCCAGGAAAATTTGGCTCGGACGTATCGCATTTGAATCTGCACAAGACATTCTGTATTCCTCACGGTGGCGGCGGTCCAGGCGTAGGACCTGTTGGTGTGCGCGCGCATCTGGCACCTTTCTTGCCTGGCGTCGTGGGTGAACAAGGCACGATGACAAAAGGCGCTGCAGTAGGCCCGGTTTCTGCTGCCCCCTTTGGTTCGGCAAGCATCTTGCCAATCCCTTTTGTTTACATATCTTTAATGGGTGCCGAGGGCCTGCGTCGTGCGACAGAAGTAGCCATACTGAGTGCGAACTACGTCGCCCGTAAGCTCGCGGGACATTATCCAGTGCTGTACACAGGTCGTAACGGTCGTGTAGCTCACGAATGCATCTTGGACATACACGACATCAAAGAGTCCTCGGGTGTAACGGCGGAAGATATTGCGAAGCGTTTAATGGACTATGGTTTCCATGCGCCGACGATGAGCTTTCCCGTAGCGGGTACGCTGATGGTCGAGCCAACCGAGTCGGAAGGCCTCGCTGAGCTCGATCGCTTCGTTGACGCCATGATTGCAATTCGTACAGAAATTGCACAGATTGAACGTGGTGAACGAGATCGTGCAGACAACGTGCTTAAGAATGCCCCACACACGGCCAAGATGCTTTTGGCGGAGGAGTGGCATCATGACTACCCACGTCAGCAGGCGGCGTATCCTGTCGCGAGCTTACGAGACGCCAAGTATTGGCCACCGGTTGGTAGAGTTGATAATGCATGGGGTGATCGTAATCTCGTGTGTGCTTGTTTGCCGATTGAGGCATACGCGTAACGCGCTTGTATCCGGAAAAATAACCCGCTATTCAGCGGGTTATTTTTTTATTTGCGTCAGCACTTATTTTTTTTCGTTTGATATCTTTTTTGAAAATTCACGCAATTGCTTAAAGAAGTTATCGACCATGGACTCTAGTGCATCTCGCTCGATGCCGCCGTACGCGCTGATGTCCATTTCTAATACAGCTTGCTCAGAATCGTTCAGAAAAACACGTGCCCAACGATTGCGCTGATTCCATTCGTTGATCGCATTGAGAGCGATCTGCGGATGATTTGGAAACGTTGCCCGCATCAAGACGTCTTCACACGTACGGTGATCTCCGCAACCGACGAAGATAAATTCGATTTTGCTGGCGCCCGTCTCCGCTGTGCCAATTTTTAGTACGCGATCTCCGTCTCTGTCGCGACCTTCTTCATAACTGAAATCGGAGGCGCTAAGCAGGCTAGTCAGTACCGCAGGATCAAGGTGCTTGATTGTTGCGCTTTCATCCGGGACTTCTTGCGCGGCTGGAGACGGTTCAGCAAACCAGCCCTTTGGCAGGGTCATCCGCAACCACTTCACTAATGGTCCGCTTGGGGTTCGTTGACCGTTCAGTCGAAATTCCTCATCTTGAAGATTGAAGTGGGCAACGAGCCGATTATTTTGCGGGCGGCCAAGCTTGAGTTGAGCAGCTTGCTCGAGTAGTTTGCGTGTTTCTTGATCTGCTTTAGTTTTTATTTGGGAGGCATTCGCCCCAGGGGTTTGAACAATCTGAGCGAACACCGCATTGAGCATAGGTGTTGATAAGCTAAGCGTTGCATCAAGCTCTTTGATGGCGTCTCCTTGTAGACCAATGCCGCCGGCGCCAGTTTCGGAAGGGGCTAGAGTAAACGTCAGTGCTAACTGGCTGCGACCTTGGCTATTTTTCCAGCTGAGTGGGCTTAGATTGAACGTAGGACGCGTCTTACTTAGTGCCGCGATGTGTTGCCAAAACTTCTTGGCGTCGTTTGTGCCAGATGCTTCGGCGGAGCTTTGCCCCAGGAGCTTGCGTAGCAAATAACTATCCTGAAAATCCAGTAGTGAGCGTAATGCCGAACCATTGAGTTTTTCATAGCCAAGGGATAAAGAGAGCTCTCCCCAAGTCTTATCGCTTAGTTTAAGTGCGCCAACCTCTGCAGTCGTGACCCCAGAAACTAGATCGTTTGCTTGGCGCGAATTGCTGCGTAGGACAAACTTCTGTAATCCGAAACTCAACGAGTCAAGCGAAGCCCAAGTGAGGTTGCCAACACGAATCTCGCGGGTACCAATTTGCATTCCAGTGTTTGTGGGGCGAGTATCTGTGCTCAGTTGCCAGTTCTTAATCTCTAAAGCGAGCTTGCCGTCACTGAGTGACAGACCTTCGAAATTGCTAGTACCTTTTAAAAAGCTGAAACTCGGTCCGATACTCGCAGAAAATTCCGCCGCGCCGAACTTGACGCGCAGACTGTCCTGCGTGTAGTCAAAAGGCTGGACTGTTCCTTTGACTGTGGCAATGCCCGCGCGCGTGATATGCGTCGTCACCGAAACCGGAGAGCGTCCTCCTGTCGAGTTGAACAGCTTCTCCGTGGTCAAGTTCTTTAGTACGGTCGTTTGAATGACTGCGCCGGAGATTGAGAAATCTGCGCGCTGAATGTGTGACCATGGGAATGGACCGTGTTCGATTTGATTAGACCAAAGAATCTCTCTGCGATCGGGCTGATTGTCTTGTTTAGTCAGCGCGAGCGCGTAGATGGCACGACTAGAAAATATCCCGCGTTCATAGCTGCGTAAAGAAAGTTGGACTTGGTCGCTCCAACTGCGAGCGAGCGACACATTGATCGTTTCGGTTGCTGCCTTGGATTGGGCCTCAATGCGCGTACCGGCTTGCCAACTGAACCCTGTATAGACAATCGCTACGGCGGCGATTATGCCTGCGGCACCGATTTGTTTTTTCTTCATCACGATAGGGTCCGTAGTGCGGGTTGCATTAATTAACGGGATCTATGCGGCGATCGTACTGCACGATATCGTAGGCTAAGCCGTTTTCGGGTGGATGGCTGGTCCTTGATACCTCACGCCACTGATTCGGGTCTAACGCTGTAAAAAACGCATCGCCTTCAATCACCGCTTGTACTTCAGTGGCGATGACGTGATCGGCGTGAGCAAGTGCTTGTTGATAAATCTGTGCGCCGCCAATGATGAAGGCGTGATCTTGAGGTGTAAGGCATGCCAACGCTTTATCGAGGCTTGAGACAAACTCGGCGCCAGTAGCACTCTTAGTCGTGTCGCGACTAACGACGATGTTACGACGACCCGGAAGAGGACGACCTAGCGAATCCCAGGTTTTGCGCCCCATGATGATTGGGTGCCCCACTGTCGTGCGTTTGAAATGTGCAAGGTCGCCCGGGAGTTTCCAAGGCAACGTATTATCTCTGCCGATCGTACGGTTTTGGGCATAGGCGACTATCAGACTAAGAGGCATAGCTGGCTCGGGTTCAATCAATTACACCGCTACCGGGGCTTTGATGTGGGGATGATGATTGTAGTTTTCGATTACAAAGTCTTCGTATTTGTAATCGAATATAGAGTTAGGTTTTCTCTGGATGACGAGCTGTGGGTAGGGGTAGGGCTCACGAGAGAGCTGAAGTTCGACTTGTTCAAAGTGGTTGCTGTATATGTGGCAATCACCACCGGTCCACACGAAGTCACCTACTGCAAGCCCGCATTGCTGTGCAACCATGTGTGTCAACAGTGCGTAACTTGCGATATTGAACGGCACACCGAGGAAAATATCCGCGCTACGTTGGTACAGCTGACACGAGAGCTTGCCGTCCGCCACATAGAATTGAAAAAACGCATGGCATGGCGGCAAAGCCATATTTTTTATCTCACCAACATTCCAGGCTGACACAATCAGCCGACGCGAATCTGGGGTCTTTTTAATTTGCTCAATCACTTGAGAAATTTGATCGATGTGTTGACCGTCTGGCGTTGGCCACGAGCGCCATTGCACACCGTAGACCGGACCAAGATCGCCGGTTGGGCTCGCCCACTCGTCCCAGATCGTGCAGCCGTTTTCTTGGAGCCAGCGTACATTTGAATCGCCTCTTAAAAACCAGAGGAGCTCCACAAAAATACTGCGTGTGTGCAGTTTCTTTGTGGTGACCATGGGGAAACCCTTTGCGAGGTCGAAGCGCATTTGATAACCAAAAACCGAGCGTGTGCCTGTGCCTGTGCGATCTGTCTTGTTCACGCCTGTTGTAAACACGTGGCGCATGAAGGTTTCGTACTGGTTTGTCATGGTGAGCGGTGGCTTTTTAAGCGGTTGGCTGCGCAGCAGCACCTGTTTGAACGATCTCAGCTGACCATGTGATGGCTGCGGTGTGCGCCAACATAGCCGATGCGGAACAGTATTTTTCGTGAGACAAGGCGATTGCGCGCTCAACGGCCGTACGAGGCAAATTGTCCCCAGTCACGGTAAATACAAAATGGATTTTAGTGAAGACTTTCGGATCGACGTCTGCCCGCTCTGCCTGAAGCTTGACGGAGCAGCCTGTAATGGCGTGACGCCCGCGTTTCAAAATCAGCACGACGTCATAGGCCGTGCAGCCGCCCGTACCAGCCAGTAATAACTCCATTGGACGCGGAGCCAAATTATGCCCCCCACCTTCGGGTGCGCCGTCCATGGCAGCAATATGTCCAGTTCCGGTTTTTGCAACGAACAGCATGCCCTGCGGTCCGCCCCAGTCAATGTCGACTTCCATATCTAATCCTCAGCGTTGAAGCAAGAATGATAATCCTTTCGGACCTTTAGCGGATCAGGTTGAATGCTCAGGAGGGCGGGCTAAAATGGCTAAAAATCTATCGCGGAGCGAGTGTTATGCAGGATTCAGTGCCTCAACTGGCGTCGGGCTTTGTGCGTCGTCAAGGCATGTTTGATGCGGTTATTGCAGAGGCAGATATAGCCCTCCAGGTGCTTTCCGGAGCTGTCCGGGCTAAGCGTCCCAACCCCGCGGGTGTTTTTTTGCCCAACTCCCAGGACTTGGATGCTTCGCAAAAGCGTCACGCCGCCGGATTAATGCGTGTGAATCATGTGGGCGAGATCTGTGCGCAGGCGCTTTATCGTGGCCAGTCCGCCGTTTGCCAGGACGTGGCCTGTAAAGGACTACTTTTGGATGCGGCCGCCGAGGAGGTGGAACACCTCGCGTGGTGCGGGCAACGCTTAGCTGAGCTGGATGCGCGTCCCAGCGTCTTGAATCCTATTTGGTATGCAGGCTCTTTTCTCCTAGGCGCTTTGGCGGGGCGCTCAGGGGTTGCGCACAACCTTGGATTCATGGCGGAGACGGAGCGGCAAGTCGAAGCGCATTTGGACAGCCACCTTGAGCGCTTACCGGTCCAGGATGATCGGTCGCGCGCGATCGTTCTTGAAATGAAAACAGATGAGATCAAGCATCGCAAAACAGCAGAAAACCACGGTGCTACGTCCTTACCGGCCCCTGTGAGAGGGCTTATGGGGGTGATCTCACGCATGATGACGACGACGGCTTACCGAATCTAGCCCGTAGAAGTCTTTTTAATTGAATGTTGCTGCGACGCACAAAAACAACAGATTCCCGCTTTTTTCATAGGGAAAATCGAATATTCTTGCAACGCACAAAAAAAAGGTTTAATATTTGTTCATGGAAGTTAAGTACGCAGTTGTTTAAGTGTTGTCCGTCGGAAGCGTGACAGCCATTTAAGCACCCGAGGCGGCCTCAAAGCAGTAGCAGACGCCTCCTTAGCTTGCCACGGTTGTCTCCTCCACCCTCCTCCTTTGGTGGATTTAGCCCAAGACTGCAAAGTCTTGGGCTTTTTTTTATATTTTTTATATCGGCTGACTCTCCCTTATGATCTCGGTTTGAGTCGGTCATTGAAAGACAGCTATTGCGCTCATCCCGGTGGTGCGCCTCGTCGGAGAATATTTTGCAGATTCAGGATGTCAAGCTTGCGATCGTAGGGCTCGGTTACGTGGGTCTGCCGCTTGCGGTCGAGTTTGGAAAGCACCGTAGTGTGCTTGGATTTGATATCAATACTGCTCGTATAAACGAGCTCAAGGGCGGGCACGACCATACGCTAGAAGTGGATGATGCCGAGCTTGCGACTGCAAAAAATCTAAGATTTACGGATCAGCGCTCAGATCTAACCCAGGCAAACGTATTTATCGTCACGGTCCCCACGCCGATTGATGAGTACAAACAACCCGACCTGACGCCTTTGGTTAAGGCGAGTGAAACAATTGGTCAGGCTCTAAAAGTTGGTGACATCGTCATTTATGAATCGACCGTTTATCCAGGGGCCACCGAGGAAGTTTGCGTGCCCGTGCTCGAGCGTGTCTCGGGTCTTCGGTACAACGTCGACTTTTTCGCAGGCTACAGTCCAGAGCGTATTAACCCCGGCGATAAAGAGCACCGTGTCAGCACGATTAAAAAAGTCACCTCTGGATCCACGGCTGAAGTGGCAGAACTAGTGGATGCGTTGTATCGACAGATTGTCGTGGTTGGTACCCATATGGCGCCGAGCATACGTGTCGCTGAAGCTGCGAAGGTCATCGAGAACACCCAGCGTGATGTCAATATTGCGTTGATTAATGAGTTAGCGCTTATTTTTAATAAGCTCGGCATTGATACGGAGGCTGTGTTGCAAGCGGCCGGGACAAAGTGGAATTTTCTCCCCTTCAGGCCAGGGCTAGTGGGTGGACACTGTATCGGTGTCGATCCATATTACTTAACGCATAAAGCGCAGTCGATTGGTTATCATCCCGAGATCATCCTTGCGGGACGACGACTCAACGACAGTATGGGTGGATACGTTGTGTCGCAGTTGGTTAAGGCGATGACGCGAGAGCGTATTTATGTACAGGGCGCGCGCGTATTAGTGATGGGCCTGACATTTAAGGAAAATTGCCCAGACCTGCGTAACACGCGTGTTGTGGACATCGTTAAAGAACTCGGTGAGTACAACGTCGATGTCGATGTTTACGATCCTTGGGTGGATGCGCAAGAAGCTGTACATGAGTATGGAATTCATCCAGTGCAGACTCTTGAAAAGGGACGCTACGACGCAGTGATTATGGCAGTAGCGCATCGACAGTTTTCCGAATTGGGTATCGACGCAATCCGTGCTCTAGGCAAGCCTAAGCATGTACTCTACGACTTGAAGTACATATTCAAACCAGAGCAGTCGGATCTCCGTTTGTAACGCGACATATTCAAGATGACCACGAGCCATTACCGTGAAGTGCAGGCGTCTTTGCGCGCGAACCCTAAAAAGTGGCTTGTCACAGGCTGCGCAGGGTTTATTGGATCTAATCTTGTCGAGATGTTGCTTACGCTTGATCAGCAGGTAGTGGGGCTGGATAACTTTGCCACAGGGCACCGCCATAATTTGGATGAGATCAGAGAGTGTGTGTCCGGGGCGCAGTGGTCGCGTTTTACATTTAACGAAGGTGATATCCGCGACCCCACTATGTGCGCTCATGTGGTGTCCGGCGTGGATTATGTGCTGCATCAAGCAGCGCTCGGCTCTGTGCCGCGCTCATTAAAAGACCCTGCGACCACCAACGATGTCAATATTTCAGGCTATCTGAATATGCTGATCGCTGCGCGCGATGCAGAGGTATCTGCCTTTGTGTACGCCGCTTCGAGCTCGACCTATGGAGATCACCCCGGCTTACCAAAAGTTGAAGATCGCATTGGCAAGCCTCTTTCACCGTATGCCGTGACCAAGTATGTGAACGAGTTATACGCAGACGTGTTTGCCCGCGCCTATGGGTTTGCGAGCATAGGATTGCGTTACTTCAATGTGTTTGGTAAACGTCAAGATCCAGAGGGGGCCTATGCCGCAGTGATCCCGAAGTGGATCGCTGCAATGATTCGTGGCGATGACGTGCTCGTCAACGGAGACGGAGAAACGAGTCGTGATTTTTGTTTCGTCGAAAATGCAGTGCAGGCCAATATTCTTGCGGCTGTCGCCGGCCCTGAGGGCATGAATCAGGTCTATAACGTGGCGGTAAATGCGAGAACCAGTCTGAATCAGTTATACGATCTGTTGACGCACGCGCTGGCTCGACAAGGGGTGCAGTACAACAAAGATCCTGTCTATCAGGACTTCAGGGCCGGTGATGTCCGGCATTCTCAGGCCGATATCGCGAAGGCGCGTGCGCTGTTGGGTTACGCACCAACGCATACGATCGCAGAGGGGCTGGAAGTGGCGATGCCTTGGTATGTCAAATTTTTGGGTTAACCGCTCGCGAGCTTTCGTACCCAGTGCGCGGTTGATGGATCGTAAGGGCTGACCGCGGGGTCGCTACCAAGCGCATCAAGTCGTCGCTCGATATCACCAGCTAAGCGTTTGCCGAACTCAACGCCCCACTGATCAAACGGATTAATCCCCCAGAGCACACCTTCAGTAAAAACTTTGTGCTCGTAGAGTGCCAGTAATGCACCGAGTTGTTTCGCGTCGAGTTGCGGCATGACAATCAGTGTTGATGGGCGACCACCAGGATGCACGCGATGTTTGGCAAGTGTCGAAGCCACCTGTGGATCTTTTTCTTTACCCGAGACCTCCCCGAGTGCTTGTTCAAAGGACTTTCCTTCGAGAAGCGCTGCCCGTTGTGCGAGGCAGTTGGCGATGAGAAGACGGTGGTGGCGTGTATGGCGATGATCTGGCTTGGCGCACAGAATGAAGTCAACCGGAGCACCTTTGCCATCCTGATGTAACCACTGAAAGAACGTATGTTGACTATCCGTGCCGGGCATTCCCCATACCGCAGGGCTACTTGCTACATCTAATGTGGAACCATCGCGTTGTGTTGATTTTCCGAGTGACTCCATTTCCAGTTGCTGTAGCCATGGGACCAAGTGTCTTAAACGCGCGTCGTAGGGGCATAGCGCAAAGGACGCGTAGCCAAGAACGCTGCAGTTCGCGACAGCACTCAAGGCCATTTGTACTGGCGCATTGTCCTCAAGCGGTGCCTTGAGAAAGTGGTCATCCATCGCAGCGGCGCCAGCGCGTAAATCATTGAGTGTGTCCAGCCCTAGGCCGAGCGCAATTGGTAATCCAATAGAAGACCAAATCGAGTAACGACCACCAACCCAATCCCAGAATTCAAAAATATGTTCATCACGAATGCCGAATTCTCGCGCGGCGCGTGCGTTCGCAGTCACGGCAACAAAGTGATCTAGTGGCTGTTTGATTCCGCCAGCACGCAACCAATCAATTGCACATGCTGCGTTGGCGAGCGACTCGATGGTTGTGAAGGACTTAGACGAAATAATGATGAGCGTGTCTGAAGGGTCAAGCCCTTCGAGTGCCGCCGTGATGGCGTGCGCGTCGACGTTAGACGCAAAGCGAATCGTGCGTCGGCCTGCGTGTCCAGCAAGCGATTCGACTGCGAGTCGCGGGCCCCAATCGCTGCCACCGATCCCTAGGTGCACCACATTGCGATATAGGTTTTGTGCGTTGACTCTTTCGACAAAGCCGGCGAGCTTCGCTTGTTCGGCGAGGACTGCTTGCGCGACACCGGCAGGGGGTGTCGATGCTCGAAGTGCCGTGTGCCAGGCCGCACGGTTCTCTGTCCAATTGATTGCAGCGCCGCCAAACAAATCAGTACGTGCCTGCTCAAAGCCTTGTTGCTTCAGTAAAGCATGTGCAGCGTTGGCTAACGCGGGGCTATGTCGCTGCGTACTTAAATCCACCTCAAGTTCGGCTGCGCGAATGATGCGCAAGGCGTCTGGCTTGATCGGACTAGTAGACACAGCCTGTGAAAACAATTTCCAGGCGGGTGTTTGCGATAGGGCGCTCATAGGGGCAGGTGTAAAGTCAATGAAAGGCGATCAGAAGGGCAGTTTGACATGAGGAGCGAGCGCAAGCAGCTGTTTGCGGAATGCTGCCTGGATACGCGCTAACGCATCTGCCGTATCGCCTTCGAACCGTAGCACGACCACGGGCGTTGTATTTGATGCGCGGGCTAATCCGAAGCCATCTGGGTAGTCGGCGCGCAGTCCATCAATCCTCACGATTTCGCTGGCGCCCTCAAAGACCCCTTCAGTTTGCAGGCGTTTGATCAGTGCATGAGGTTCGCCCTCGCGCATCTCGAGTTTTAGTTCGGGGGTTGAGACACCTTGCGGCAAGGCCTCGAGGACTGCAGATGGGTCAGCCGAGCGAGAGAGAATTTCAAGCAGGCGTGCTCCCGTATACAGACCGTCGTCAAAGCCGAACCACCTTTCTTTGAAAAATACATGACCACTCATTTCGCCGGCAAGAGGTGCGCCGGTCTCAGCGAGTTTTGCTTTGATCAGGGAGTGTCCGGTTTGCCACATCAACGGCTTACCGCCCGCGGCGCGGATCTGTACGGCAACGTGTCGGCTGCATTTGACGTCGTAAATAATTGTTTCGCCAGGACAGCGTTCAAGTACATCTCGTGCGTACAAAATTAGTTGACGATCCGGCCAGATAATTTGACCAGACTTTGTGACGACACCAAGGCGATCGCCATCGCCGTCAAAGGCCAGACCGATTTCGCAGTCGGTTGTCTTTACACAGTGAATTAAATCTTCGAGGTTATGAGGCTCAGCTGGATCGGGATGATGATTGGGAAACGTGCCATCGACCTCGCAAAACAGCTCAGTGACCTCGCAACCTAGTCCACGGAACAGTTGAGGTGCAACCGCGCCAGCGACTCCATTACCGCAGTCGATTGCGATTTTCATCGGTCGGGCAAGCTTGATATCGCCGAGCACGCGCGCCAAATACGGAGTGAGGATATCAACGCTCGTTGCTTTGCCAGGTTGCGTTGCGTGTTTAGGGCCAGCGGCGACCTCATCGCGTAGCGCAAGAATTGCGTCACCGTGTAGAGTGCGACCGCCCATCATCATTTTGAAACCGTTGTACTCGGGAGGGTTGTGGCTGCCCGTCACTGCGACGCCTGAGCCGGTTTTAAGTGTGTATGCAGCAAAATAAACGAGAGGGGTGGGTACCTGGCCTACGTCGATGGTGTCGATGCCGCCTTGGCGCATTCCTTCTTGCAATGCGCCTGCCAGTTCGGGGCTGCTGAGGCGTCCATCACGTCCAACAACCATGGTGCTTACGCCGGCTGCGTGCGCACGTGCTGCCAAGCCGCGTCCAAGTTCACGCGCAAATTCGGGGTTCAGGGCGGTGGGGACAACGCCGCGGATATCGTAGGCTTTAAAGCTGGAATGTGGGAACGGATGTGATGCTGACACGAGTGCTGCTCCGAGTTTTGGGGCACACCCAAATTAGGGAAGCACCCAGGACGGGAAATCAATCCCGTATTATCGCCCATTTGACTAGCGAAGAGCGGTCGCTGACCTTGTAAATTGCCCACCGTTCGTGCTGAACTACCCTACAATTTGCTGAATATTTGCTAAAAACCGCACAGCAAGTGCAACCCCACAATGAGAATTAAATGAGCGTATTGAAACAGCTGCAAGACATCGTTGGCGCTGAGCAAGTGTTGACTGGTGAGGAGATGACGCCTTATCTAGTAGATTGGCGGGGTCGCTATCGCGGCCAAGCCTTAGCTGTTCTGCGGCCCGCTTCGACCGAGGAGGTCGCTGCAATTGTCAAAGTCTGCGCGGCGAGTAAAACTCCAATTGTGCCCTCCGGCGGTAATACCAGCATGTGCGGCGGTGCCACGCCCGACGAAACGGGGCGGGCGGTGGTCATTTGCCTAGCGCGCCTAAATAAAGTCCGGTCGATTGATACCGACAACGATACGATGACTGTCGAGGCTGGGTGCATCTTGCAGTCAGTCCAAGAGGCGGCCCGTGCTGCGGACCGGTTATTTCCTTTGAGCCTGGCGGCGGAGGGCAGCTGCACGATCGGCGGTAACCTGGCTACGAACGCTGGCGGTACCCAGGTGCTCCGTTACGGCAACACCCGCGACTTGGCGCTTGGGTTGGAAGTTGTTACCGCTGAGGGAGAAATCTGGAACGGCTTACGCGGTTTGCGCAAGGACAACACAGGCTACGACTTACGAGATCTATTTATCGGGAGTGAGGGCACGCTCGGCATCATCACGGCCGCAACGTTAAAGCTCTACCCTTTACCCGTCGCGCAGCGCACGGCGATGCTGGCTTTGAATTCGATGGAGGATGCGATCACCGTACTATCTCGTGCTCGAGCAGGTTTTGGGGCATCCTTGACGGGCTTCGAGGTGATGATGGGCTCGGTGTTGCAGGCGGTCGTGAGGCTGTTTCCGCAGCAACGTCTGCCATTTGAGGGAACGTCGGCCCAGTCACCCTGGTTCGCGTTGCTTGAGCTTTCGGATAGTGAAAGTGCTGAGCATGCGCAGGCACGGTTTGAGGCCGTATTGGGGGCGGCCATCGAGGATGGCCTGGTCACGGATGCAGCGATTGCAGAGAACATTGCACAGAGTAAGGCTATGTGGCACCTGCGCGAGAGCATTCCCTTAGCCGAGGCCGAGTTGGGTAAAAGTATTAAGCATGATGTGTCGATCCCGATTTCTTTAATCGGAACGTTTGTGGAGGTGACTAATGCGGCATTGCAGAAGCGCTTCCCTGGCATTCAACATATCGTCTTCGGCCATCTTGGTGATGGCAATTTGCACTACAACGTTGCG
>JACCDW010219712.1_pt1 | contig 39948 bp, 54 predicted proteins | sample 7449781 | NCBI WGS metagenome assembly JACCDW01 (sample SAMN15323449, study PRJNA562643) | freshwater metagenome | isolation source: river surface water | place: USA:Blue River Watershed | collected 2017-08-18 | reverse complement strand
GTTCTTCAGCAATCTCTGAATTTTTAAGAGCTGCGGCTTCGTCAAGCGTTCGTCCTTTAACCCACTCGGTAACAAGAGAGGATGAGGCAATCGCACTGCCGCAGCCGTATGTTTTGAACCTTGCGTCCGTGATGATGCCATCTTGCACCTTTATTTGCAGTTTCATTACATCGCCTATCTAACCACACGCTGGGGCACCGACCATGCCGGTTCCAACGTGTGCGTCTCCTTTATCAAATGATCCAACGTTACGAGGGTTCTCGTAGTGGTCTAGAACTGCATTACTGTAAGCCATTTACTTCTCCTATGATAGCTCTGACTACCGACATAGGTTGGTAGTGATCCCATTTTGCTCTATTGTCTTCGCCCTTTAAGAATTGTATATTATTTTTGCCCCCGAGTAAAGAGGCCGGTATGCCTAAATTAAATCCTTGCTCATATGGAACTATGTGATCTACTTGTAGATCGTTCTTGCCTTTTCCGAACGTTGGAACATACCCATACAGTCTCATTTCTTTCAAAGTTCGGTACGTTGCTTTTCTAACTTCTCGTTTATACAACACCAACGCATCGTTGATTTCTTTCCTAGGACGAAGATTGTTTAATTTTCCGTCTTTGTTTGGATTGTTTTCTAAAAAACGTTTTCTGGCCACTTCATTGGTTTGGCCGCGATTCCAGCCCCAGCCTTTTGAAAGGCCATCTATATTTTGTTTTGCTTTTTGCTCTTCTGTAAGTTTCAACCCTTTGTTCCAGGCTGCGTTACCCGGTCTATTGATAGGATTTTTACACGGCACAGAACAATATTCTACGAATCGTGGCTTGGTAATAAAAGAATTTCCACAATGGGAACAGCACTTAGATAAACCATACTTGCTTTTCATCAAGTATTTATCTTGGTGCTCCAGTTTGTGAGTTTGATTAGATACTGCGATCTTTGCCAGCAGCTTTTTTGGCAGCAGTGGCCACAATGTCTTGGGCTTTGTTCACTGGCATAGCAGTTGGTGTTTGTTCAGCGCCTTTGAATGTTATCACGCCTGAATTGGGATCAAATGGTTCTAGCACGTTGCTCAAAGGTGGCTGATTGGTCAAGTCCACCAACATGTCTTTGTTGATGGTAATGCCCAAATTTCTTGCTAGTTCAATAAAAGTGTTTTGGTCAATTTGCTTTTGAGCGTCAGTGTCTTCAGCACGGCCAGTCAAAAAAGACACCAAGCCCATGAGTTCTTCGGGCTGTGGTGTCGGTGCTAGCTGTGTGTCAAACTCAAATAGTCTCATTATCTCTTGGCACGACCCAAAGCAGCAGCAGGAGGTTCTGCGCCAGCTTCAGCAGCGGCTGCATCAAGTGCGGCATCAGCGCCAGCATCGTCCATTTCAGCACCGGCAGCAGCCATGTCGTCAGTAGCAGCCATGTCAGCGCCTGCGGCAGCAGCCATGTCAGCACCGGCAGCACCTGCGGCAGCAGCGCCACTTGGTACTTGACCAGTCACAACACCAAGAGCAGCGTCAAGCTGTTGCTTGGCACCTTGAATGTTTTGCAACAGGCCTGTGAGAGCGGCTGTGGCATCTTGGTTGAATTGTGCAGCTTGGTCCATGCCAACTTGGTTCTTGATTGAGTCAACAAGAGCTGGTAATTCTTTGAATTGCAATTCACTTACATCTTCCAACATGCCTTGCATTTTGTCAACCATGTCTTGAGCGGCCAACACAACCTGAGCTTGTTGAACTTCACTTTCTTTCAACACTTGGTATGCTCTGCGCAAACGGCTTTCGGCTTGCATCATTGCGGCTCCGGCCACTAATTTTTGTTCTTCAGGATTCAATGTCTGACCGCTTTGGCTCTTTTTAAGAGCAGCAGCCAACTTTGGATCTTTAGCAACTGCACCAGCCACAGCAGGCTTGCCACCGGCAACTGCGGCCTGTGGCGTTGGTGTTGTACCAGCTGCACCAGCAGTGGGCTGTTGCCCCGGTACTGGGGGTACTTGTTCTTTGAGGCGACTTGCCAGTGCCTGTTCCATCATTACCAGCTTGAGGTAATTGGGATTCTGTTCGCTTTGATGACGAGCAGGAGTGCTACGGTGTTCGCCTAGAATGCCGCGTACACGTTGCAACATTGTAAATGTTTGACGAGGTGATAAGCGGTCAAAGCTGATCTTATCGCCAAAATAACTTTCAAATACTTTGGCTATTTGTTTTGCTGGCTTAGGTGCCGCTAGTTCTTGCAGTTTCATTATTGAATCCTCTAATTTGCATGTATTTAGCCGAATTTATACATTTCTCCAATTCGGCAGTTACAGAATTAAACTGAGCCACTTTGGGTTCAATCTTTGTATTTACTGTTTCATAAAACAAAGATGTGCGCCCGCGCTCGGCCATGCCCCGTCGGCAGTGTATATCCGCTGCCAACAACTGTTTTTTGCGATCCAACACCAAAATGTTGCTGGCCATGGAAAACTGATTGTACTTATCAGCCACACACCAGCTCAGTGCTGTGCGCTTGTTGGCAAAAATATGTATGGTTCTGTCCCAGGTGCTTACTTCCACGCCTTGTGATTGTGGCACCAAATGGTATTTTCCAAAAGCTATATATCCACCTTCGTCATCACTCACAATCATGTGATCTAGATTGCGTTTGATTTCTTTCTCAGCCCATTTTTCTAGCTTTTGTTGTTTGTTCATTTTAATACGTAATGACTGATAACATACCCCAGGGCCGCTGTTAAAAATCCAATAATGCCAACACCCCAGCCAATTATCTGTGTGTTGCGTCGATCGGCCATTTTATGCACCATGGCATGTACATCCTGAATGGTGGTTTTTAGCTCTGCTGTATCAATTTTGATGTCATCGATACGGGATTCCAAAGCCCGATAACGTTCAGCGCAAAGCTCAACGTGTGCCTCAAGGCTCTTTTTTTCAATGTCTGTTGTGTCTACCATGATCAGATATTTACCAATTCAAACCAAATATTTTGATCAGCCCCTGATACCGACAGCGTGGGAATCAGTCCTGTGCGCTCTCTTAAATTTGTCATCATGGGCACACCTTCACAATCAGCCTTTAAACTGGCCAAAGGATCAGGATCGTCAAATCTACTAAACACTTCGGCGTTTTCGCTGACGAATTCAAATGTCCATTCGTTGTTGTTGTGTGTTGGCTGTGTGATGTCCATGGGCTGTGTTCTCAATCCAAAAATCTGCACCAGCGTTTCGTAATTGCGTTGTTGATTACGACTGCGATTCCAGTCGTCAAAGGTGTCAACCTGTTGGCCATCACGGTCACGAAAAGGCAATTCCCCAACTCGAAAATTACCTGTTACCCCAGTGCGCCCACAATCAAAAAATGTTTTACACAAAACTTTCATCATGGGTATTTAAGGCCAAAGGAAAACCCTGGAGTTTTTAATTCCAGGGTCTCTGTGGTTAAACTAAACTGATTACAGGTTAGTGAAGCTAGCTGTACCAGAAACGTTGGCAGTTGGGATACCAATGTTCAAGCCGCCTGTGGCGTTAGCTGTTTGAGCAGCAGCAACCAAAGTAGCTGTGGTGTAAGCACCGCTTGGATAGATAGCCAAGCTGATTGTACCAGCTGTAGCACCAGCTTGATAAATTGCGATTGTACCGTTTTGTTGAACAGCGGTCAAAACGTTGTTCAAGTAACCGTTAACGTTACCAGCGTTTGTCAACGCAGCGTTAGCAGTCAAAGTGAAGAAGTCAAGTTTTGGACCTTGGATCTGAACTGGACCTTGAGCAGCAACGTTAGCTGTTCCAGCGATACTACCGTTTGCAACGTCAAGTGCAAATACTGGTTGTGTTGTACCATTAACTTTTGTAAAAATAGCCATTTTTAATTTCCTTTAGGTTAGTTGGGATATTAAACCCCTGCACTTATTTACCAAAGTGACTAAATTTACGCTTGTTGAGGGTTGTTTTGCAATCTATTTTGAGCTGCAAATGCGTTGGGATCAAAGCGATTCACTGCTTTTGCATAGCCAGCAGGGGTGGCCATGACCCAGCCTTCTTGACCCGGATGCTCAGTATCAGCTTGTTGTAACAAGTGCATCTTGAGATCATGCAAAATAATAAACGCTTCAAATGCCGCTGCAATAGCTTCTGTGTTGGATGTTGGGCTACGCAGATATTCCACAATGTTGTTGAACTTGTTGGGTGTAACTTTGCTCTGCAACCAAGTGCCAAACTCAGGCAACAATGTTGCACCATTCAGCGGGGCGCCAACTTTGGTGTTGATAAAGTCCACACACAACTTGGCCAAGTCTGTGATCTTGTGGGCACGTAATTCTGCAGGGTTAAACAGTGTGTTGATGTTGTTGCCTTGAGTTTTGATCAGCTGTCGCAAGCGTTTTTCAGCGTTGGTTTCAGTTTGCAGTGCTCTAGGGCTGGCAGGCTTTTCCAGCAACAATCCTGGTACTTGGTTAAACGCCACACCGGTCAAGGGCTGTCGTGCATCTCCACGATCAGCATACATTGAATGCACAGCAACACCAATTTCACTGTTGCCAATGCGTTGACCCAAGGCAGATTTGGCAGGTATTTTGTATTCAATTGTGTTGGGCTTGAACACATAGTTGCCAGCAATCACTGGAGGGGTTTGCATGTACAACAAATCACCTTTGACATAGCCTCTAAATCCTGCAGGCAAAGCTGCTTCCAACACAGGGAACAGTTTGGCATAGATGTTGATAAGTTCAGTTCTATCGCCCGAACGTTTGCTCTGGATATCAGCCATCATTCTTGGACTTGTGGCCAGGCCATCATAGCCCTTGGCTTCAAAGCCAGAACCGTCTGTGAGCACAAACTCGCCTGTGCTGGGCTTGCGTCCAAATATCACAGCAGGCTTGCCGTCCCATTTGGCTGTGACTGTTCGAGGATCTGCTGTGGAATGTTTGACAATTTCCAGGGCATCCTTGATGCCTTGTGTGCCACGACGAAACACAAGATCTTCCAAGTGTTCAATGCCCTTGGCTCTGCCACCTACGCCAGCTTCTTCGGCTTCTACTAGAGCAACATAACCTTGATTCACAATACGGTCACGAAGTCGTGCCAAGAAGCCAACGTCATTTTCTTTTACATTGACCTGTGGCTCTTGCAAGCCTTCACGTTTGAGATATTCACGGAAATCATTGAGCTTGGCGTCACGGTCTTTGTCGTTGGCAATGGTTTGATAGATTGTTTCAACGTTTTTCAAACTGCTACGATCATTGCCTGCGCCCAACAACCACTCGGCTGTTTGGTCAGGATCCAAGCTCAACAATTCATTTGTGGCTCTGCTGAACACACCATTAGCACCCACTTTGAGTCCCAGGCTCTTGGCGATTGAACTCATCAAAATGTTGCGGTTTGCACCTTTGTAATTTGAATCAATGCCGCCACTGTAGAAAAACTGTCCCCAATCCAAGTTAGGGAAAAACATAAAGTCTGTTTGCACAAAGCCTTGATTGGGGTCACCATTGATGGGAGTGCGGAAATGCACTTCGCCCTTTTTTGCCACCCACTCTCTGGGATCTAGACCTTGGCTGGTCACAAACTGTGTGAGCTTGGCAGCAATATCTTCTTTGCTGGCTTCGCTGGTGTCAATGGCAATGTCCAAGTCACCTGATGTGGGGTTCTTGCCTGTGCTGCCTAACCAACGACTTGGATAACCAGTTCTAGGGTCATCTTCGCCGGTCAAGTCCATGCCCAACACTGCTTCTAGCCATTGAATGGTGCCAGGCACGTCAGCTTGATTCACACGCTGTGTCAAGGGGTTGCCTTGCTTGTCTTTAAATACGTTGCCGCCTTCTAGTAGATATTTCATTTTAAACCAAACAATTCTTTTGCGCCAGGAGTCAGTACGCCGCCATTTTTAGCAAAGTATGCTTGCATGGCTTTGATTTCTGCTTGATCAAGATCCATGTCTGTTGCGGCTTGTTTTGCCGGGCCGCTGACTGGCATGCCTGCTGCGCCAGTTTTGCCGCGTTGGCCAAGTACAAATCGTGCAATGTTCTGTGCAGGCAAAATGCCATCTCTAACCATGGCTGTAAATGCTGCCATGGTGGCTTTGGTATCTGGTGTAGGACTAACTGTTGTGCGCCACACTGCTTCAGTGCCCATGTCAATGGCCTTGACTGCGTTTTCTGCTTCGGCTTTGTCTTCAGGAGTCATGCCCGCTGTGGCCGGTAAACTGGTGTAGTTGCCGCTGCTTTGTGGATACACCATTTTGTTGACCATTGCTGCCAGCTTGGCCTTGAGCCCGTTTTGACTGGTTGCATCTAGTTGAGTGACACTGGTAGCACCACCTGCACCATCAGCATCAACAGCGTCTTTGAGTTCAGCTGCAACTGTTTGTGACCAGCCTGTGCTGAGTTGTTTTGCCAAGGGCTCAATCAAAGCTGCATTTTCTTGTGAAGCAGCAAATCGTCTATCTGCTGAAGCAGTACCAGCAAAACCTGAGCTGGTGACGTCTTTTCCATAAACTGCATTGCTGGCCGCTGAAGCCACTGCTGACCCCAAAGCGCCCAGGGCACCGGTGCTGGCTTCTTTAATGGGACGTCGACGTGTTAGTTCATGAATCTGCATGGGTTCTCCTTACTGACCTAGAAAACTTACCAGCATCCTTGGTACGTATTGCATTCAGCAGTTTACGTGTGAGATTTTCAGCTTGTTCTGCTGAGTACTCAGCTTCTATTTGTTCAACTAGACGTATGGCGCTAGCAATGACATTACTAGCACGGTTTTCAATTAAGAGGCGGCGATCTCGCTCTACATACATTGAGTCTAGTTCTTCTAATATACTCCGGGTCTTTTTCTGCATTTGATCAGGGCCTTTGAACTATTTAGCGGATCGGCGGTTGCAATAAATATCTAGTATGCATTATAGCACAAGGATTATAAATGACCAGCGCCATTAACCCAAATAACATAGACGGAAACTACCCAGTTTCTGGAGTTCCCAACAATACCCAAGGTTTTCGGGACAATTTTACCAATATCAAAACCAATTTTAGCTCTGCGGCCACAGAAATCTCTGATCTGCAGAGCAAAGCTGTGTTAAAGGCTGCGCTGAGTGGTACTACACTGGACAACAACATGAATGACAACTTGTTGTATGCTGTGAAATTAAATGACGTCAGTTACACGTATTTGCCCTTGACTGCTACTTCGGGCAGCATTGACATTGACTACTCAGCAGCACCATTTCAACAAATCAACACCACTGGCAGCGTAAGCCTTTCTTTTAGCAATTGGCCAGCCTCGGGTTCAGCAGGCTCTGTGCGAGTAGCATTCAACATCACAAACGTTGCATACACAGTTACGCTGCCAGCTGCTGTGAGCCAAGGCATTGCTACCATTGCTGGGTCGTCTCCAGGCACTCCAGGAGTTTCAAATACTATTACGTTTGGCGCTATAGGCAACTATGCCTTTGAGTTTACAACCATTAACGGCGGTACTACAATTTGGATTTTTGACGACAGTCGTTCACCGGACTATTTTGCAGCCAACTTGACCATTGGTAACACTCGAGCCAGTACCAGCACAAGCACAGGTGCGTTGGTTGTTGCAGGCGGCGTTGGCATTGGGGGCAACTTAAACGTTGGTAGTAATTTTAAAACATACACCAGCACAGGCAATGTCTCTTTCCAAGTGTTGGACAGCGGTATTGTGCAGTTCAAAGCACCTGCTGCTATTGCCGCCAACTCTGCAGGTGCATTGAATATTGTGGGTTCCAGCACTGGCAACTATCAAGCAGTGACCAATGCGGGCGGCATGATCCACATTACCGGCAACGATGGTGTGGCCAGTAGAATTACCAACGATGCGTTTGGCACAGGTTCCAATCCTGTGTATGTGGGCCGCCTGGCTCGTGGCACAGTGGACAGCCCAACTGCGCCGCAGGCCAACGATGTGTTGTCTAGGTTTGTAGGGGTGGGTTACAACGGTTCTACTGGTTATGGTCCTACTTCTGGTGGCACAGCTCCTTGTGGTATTGATTTTGTAGCCACAGAAACTTACACCGGAAGCGCCCAAGGTTCTGAAATACGTTTTTACAACGCACCGCTGACCAGCAACGTTAGAACACTGAGTGCCACTGTTGCCAGCACTGGAATCACTGTGCCTGGCATTGTCAGTGCAGCCGGCAATATTGTTTCCAACGCTAACATTTTACTCACTGACGGTGGCACAATGGGCTATAACTCAGGTGCAGGTGGCACTGTAAGTCAAGGTGGAAATAAATCCACTGGTGTCACGCTGAACAAACCTTCGGGTGAGATCACGATGCAGAACACCAACTTGGCTGCTGATACTAGTGTGAGTTTTACATTTACTAACTCAACTATTGGTGCTCGTGATTTGCTGTTGCTGAACATTGTGGGCGGTGTTGCTACTCCAGGAACTTACAACTTGGATGCTAATTGTACCACGGGTTCTGCTGTGATTTCAGTTCGCAACATCACAGGCGGAACACTGGGCGAAGCCATTGTGTTGCGCTACGCTGTGATCCGTGGATCTATTACTTAATTTTGCACAGTGGCTGTTTTGACTGTAAATATCAGTCAGAGTAACCTGTAGTGAATCTACAGGTTTAATTATTATGTCATCTGCATTTCCAAAACCTTTTCAAAGTCAATTTTCACTTCGCGGCGAAACAATGACTTGTTACGGGTCTGACTTTCGAGGTATAATACAGTATAATTTTAATTCACAAGGTTACAGGTCCGACTTTGACTTTGAGCTCAGCGAGTGTGATCCATTGGCATTGTGTTTTGGAAGCAGCATTGCTACCGGTCACGGTTTACCATTTGAACAATCGTTTGGGTCTATTGTTGCAAAGCATTATGATCTAAAGTTATGGAACCTAGGTCAAGGCTGTTTTAGATCCAGCAACAAGGCCATACAAGACCAAATTGAGTTTCTTGTTCAAACAGAGCTAAACATAAATGTTTGTCTAATACAGTTTACTCACATCAACCGCTATGGCAATACCATGGACAGTTATTTAGATCACGATCAAGACAAAAATATCAAAAACTTTGAACTAATACTTCGTTCAATTTCTAACAGTTTGATGAACAAAAAATGGGCATGGTTTTTGTGTGACTACTCCCAAGCAGAGTTCACAGACTATGTGGTGAATCATCCCAATAAAATAGCAATCGATCCTGAGGTCAGTGATCATGTTTCAGTCAAAGATCATCAACATCTTGCTCCTACAACTCATGCATTGAAGATGTTATCCTTGCATCCTGGCAGTGGCTGGCACTCACAAATGGCACAATCTTTCATTGACAAACTACAATGAGCATCAACAATCATTGGCGTAATAAACAGCTCAATCATGCATTTCTAGCACAGGAAAAACTTTGTTTGGACTTTCTAAACAAACACCAACAACTGTTGTGGAGTTGGAAAGGATTACGAGGAAATTTTTTTGATTATTGCAAAAATCAGTATCAATTTTCAACACAACACCCCACCGGACTTGTGATTGTAAATTACCCCACTAGAGTCAGTCCTGGTCAGTTTGTTAGCGCAATCAATAAGTTTGTCACAGACGATATCCAAGCAGTATACATAGCTGTGAATAGATACGAGTTTGTTGCCGTCAACGATTTAAACATTGATTACAAGGAGACGTTGAGCGATACAATGGATCAAATAATTTCCTTGTTAAACAGACCATTCAAAAGGCATGCAAACTTTACCAATGTCGACGGTAGGCATTTTGTAGGCGTGCATGGCTTGGATATTTTTACCTATGAAAATTGTCAGTAACTACGATGAGATCAGCCCAGGAAAATTGCAGGAAACAAGACTGTATCTGCAAGGACGACCGTTAGTATCGCTGTGGCGCAAGGAAAAACATCAAATTTCATACAATGTACCCAGTTATGTTACACTCATTGATCAACAATTAACCGGTGACTACATTGCAATTGACTGTGGGGGCTGGTATTTTAGTAATCATCAAAGATCTTGTACTGCAATAGAACTACAACCAATTAGTAAAAAGTTATGGCACGATGTAATATATGAATACGACTATCTTACTTGGTGGCCAGATTATCTACCCCCAAACCCAGTGCTGGCATATTATTCTACGTATTTCAAATACAGCGAATTGTCGGACTTTGTAAAATTTTTAAATCTATGGGGTGCTCAGCATCCCAAACTCGTTGTTGGACTGGACCCTACGAAACTCAAGTATAACTATCTCAAGCACGACCTTGTTGAGTTAATAACAACGTCTCTTGACTACAAGTCAACTATTACAGTTTTAGAACGTTCGGACTTTCATCTATTGTTCACACTGGAGAAAAATTGAAAGGTTATATTTGGTTTAGAGAAGGTCTCAGCGGACATTTTTTAAAAGCTGTACTCTCGGGCTCTAAAGAACCTGGGAAATTCAGAATGGATCCATGGTATCCAGGGATCTATGACTCAAGACAAGATACATCCGATGATTGGCTTAAATGTGGACACAGGTTGCCAACCTATCAATCTTTTGATTTTGTATTGCAAATTTTGGTCAGACAAAAAATCTATCACGCGATTTACAATGTTTTCCATAAAAAACTTTTGATTGAGCAGATTGTACCTGAGCAGTACAAGAACTGGAGATCAAACATGCCTTTTTGGTACGACAAGGCTTTTTACAACATCCAAGATTATTTTCAAAAATTCACACAAGAAGCAAATGCATCAACACACAGTGACATAGTTGAATTTGATCAGTTACTGGATGCTGAATATCTAAACCAGTTATCTCTAAGATATTTGGGCAAGCCACTACAGGACAGATCTTATGTTGTTGTACAGGAATATGCTCAGCAGCAGCTCAACGTTGAATTGCCATATCATGGCACTGACATGGCAGAGATTCTAGATACCTTGCCAGATGACAAAATAAACAACAGTCCTTGGTTTGCTGCTTATGCAATATACAAATTCGAGTACAACAACAATCTCGCTGAGAGTCAACGGCGCTGGTCTATCGACGCAATAACCAAGCCCATAGACAAGCAGTTTCTATTAGAAATTAGTCAACAATACAATTAACCAGCTTTGATCTTACCAAGCAACTGTTTGAGTTTGGCACTTTGAACATCAGCAGTTACTTTGGGTGCATCATCTGACTGCGCTACTGGTTTATCCCAAGCTGGAGTTCCTGTGGCTCGTTCCCATTTTGGTTGTGCGCTTTCGTCACTGGTGTCAGCAGCCTTGACTTGGCTTTTGGCCTTGATTGAGTCCATGATGGAACTTTGTGGTCTGTTGTATCCAGTTCCTTCGTCCCCGCCTTCATCAGTAATACGCATAGTTTCAATGTTGTACTCCAAATCAATTTTTTGACCAACGCCGGTCGAGCTTCGAGACTTCATACACTGGATTTGGTACTTGCCTCTTTCCTTCATTGCTCGGCTTGTGAAAATACCGAACACGTTATCTGCTGTGTTGATCTTGGAAATACCACCCGAGATGTGCGAGTGATCAAATTCAATTTCTTCCACAGCAGATCTGTTTAACTGCGATGCAGTTACCATTAGGATTCCTAGCTCTTTAGCTAAGTTACGGAGTTCTTCTGAAACATACTTGTCTTTGACAAACAAGTCATTGGGACTGACTTTTGCACTCACAGGCATCAGCAAGTCCAAATAGTCAATCATAACAAAGTCTACCTTCTTGCCTGTTTGAATTTGATACTCTTTCAAATACGCACGAATGTCGTTGATGTTGCTCTGCGCTGGCAAACCCTTGACTTGATAGTTACCAGATTTTTTAGCAACCATCTTGACTTTGAGTTCTGTTGTATCTATGTCTCGGCGGATGTCTTTTGTACTCATGTTGGTTAACATAGCATCAGTACGCAATGACGTAAGCTCTTCTGACAGTTCTAGTGTAATGTAAACACCGCTGAGTCCTTGTTGTAACCAGTTTAGTGCAATGTTCATCATCACAAGTGACTTACCTGAACCTGAGCCACCTGCAAAAATGTTGAGTTCGCCTCTGCTGAAGCCACCATACAACAGTCTGTCCAGTTGCGGCCAGCCTGTGCTTACTTGCCCGCCCGAGTTGAAGTATTTCTCAATGCGAGACTTAGGATCAGCAAAGTAGTCTGTGCCCATGTCTTTAGTGAGTGATATTTGTACCGCATCCTTGATAAGTTTTTCAACTGGATCATATTCGCCTTTTTCAAGTAAGTCTGCGGCTTTCAAAATAGCACGTTCTAGTTCTTGTCGTTTGGTAAATGATTCAAACTCAGTCATGAACCATTCAAAGTGTCCTTCATTTAAGTCAGGAACATGTGCCAATGTGATGTTGCATGCGGCTGCAATCTGTGTACGGTCTGGCAGTGTTTTGTATTTGTCACTGTGTTCTTTGATGAACTCAGCCGCAGGTCTCAAACTCTTGTCAAAGTTCTGCGGATTGTAGATGTTTTGAACACGCACATAGCTTTGTGCATCTTCCAACATCATCTCAAGAAATAGACGCTGTACGTCAAGCCCGTAATCTTTTAGCAAGTTGCTTCTTCCTTATTTCAATTTTGATTTTACTTGTTTCTCTGGCCTGCATAATCATCAGCAGTGTTGCTAATTTGCCATGCTCTACCACTGAGTCGTTGACATCTTTGTTGTGTTCGCCCCAGCTAGGTATACTTACCGCCCAGCCAAGCTCCATGGCACGATCTATCAATTCTAGTCCAGCTTGATCTTGATCGGGCACCACTGTGACTGGTTTACCTAGGCTGCGAATCAATCTTGCCTGTGCATCACTGACAGTGTTGTGCATCACAGCCAAACCAGATATACTCAACGCACAGATCACACCTTCCATGACCAACACATGCTCCCACTCAGGCTTTTGCAAATCTGTGCCAAACACATATCCTGTCTGCGTGTGGTTGATGTACTTGGGTATTTTATTATCAAGGAATCTAGCAGTCCAACCCACCACTTGGTCATCGTATGTAAACGGTATTGTGATGTGTGGCCTGACCCAGTGGATACCATCATTTTGTATGGCAGTCATGCAAGGATAGTCTTGGGGTACTTTTCTTGAACGCAAATAATCCCAATGATATTTTAGTTCCGGTGTTACTACTTCTGAGAATGGTGGTAAGTCATCAAACTCTTCAAATGCAATGTTTGATAAAACATTGAAGGTTTTTTGTCTATCTTCCAGTATACCGTGTATGCTACGATGACGCATACTTTCTAGATTCAACATGTCTATGTCGGAATCAGGTACACCCATCCAACCAAGTAGTCGTCGAGCTTTGAATCCCAGTGTTCGGCCCAGCACAAAACTGGCTGTGTAACTGCAATTGAAGCAGTGATAGCTCCAACCTTGATCAGTGACTTTGAGTCCGCCTCGTTGTCTTGTGTCAGAGCTTTCACCATTGTGTGGGCAACACACCGCGTTGAAACTCAGCCAACCATTTGGGCTACGTTTTCTTTTTGCGGGCAGGTAAGCAAGGATATCAAGCATCTGTACAGTATAGCAGATTAGTTATACTAAATCAACGATACTGGACGTTTTGTATTCTTCCGTTTGTGAATATTGCAGTGGCCGAAATTGAGCCTTGGAATTGTGTTGGCAAGTAGCCAGAGCCGCCGCTGACAATGGTAACACCAGCAATTACACCAGCATCGCTGATGGTACATGTGGCTTCGGCACCAGCACCGTTGCCCAAAATTTGAATGTGCGGTGGTGCCACATAGTTGTAACCTGGATTGGTGATGGTGATTCCGGTGACCACGCCATCAGTGACCTGTACATTGCCGCTGGCACCATAACCGATTGAGTTGTTTAAGGCCAGTCTCAACAAGGGATGGAATCCGATTACATTGAAATAATCACTCACTGTTGCATTGAAGTATTCTCTTGATTCTGTGACATCAACCCAAACTGATTCGTAGTCCTGCGCTGCTTGTATTTTGGCTGTGCCAGTGTAGCCCACTAGATCAAATTTAACTGTGGTCAAGCTAGATCCATTTGTGGGCATGAAACTTGAATAGAATTCTGTTTGTTGGATGGAGTTTTGTGGTTGCGGAGTCAAAGCCCAATCAGGCCAGTTACTGGGTGCGGTGCCAACAAAGTTGTTTTTGCCGTACATATCTGGCACAGTGCATTCAGCACTGGGAATAAACTGTGGGAACACACTGTCTACAATGTTGCAATCTGCTCGCGCACCTGCGTTGTCATCAGTGAATGCTGCCTGCACATAGCTGCCTGCTGTGCGCTCAATGCTGTAGCTGCCCGGTTGTGCTGTGATCACATTGGTATCTGCTGGGGTCAAAACTACTTTGACACGGCCCAGAGTTGCACTCAAAATGTCCATGTTTTTTTCCAGCAACAAACGATCACCAGCTTGGTTTAGCAAGCGGAAACGGAATGTGCTGCCCGTGATGTTTACAGGCTTTTGATCTTGATTGATAAATTCAAACAGTAAGACGTTGTCCACGCCCTTGTTGACAGTTAGTTGTTTTGCATACACTGGGTCATACCTCATAGTAAAGTATCCGCCGCTGGTGTCTATCAAAAGTACACGGATGATTTGTTGATATAAGTACGCAGTGGTTGAATACATAGGAATCCTCGAACAGTATTTATGGGCAATAATATATTTGAAAAACTGACGGAAAAATACCCGTTTATAACACTTTGCGTCTACGCCAACCAAGAATATGTGGGAGTTGTGCAGAACAGGGACGATATAGTTACCACTATCTACGACTTTGGTAGTGTACAGGGCCAAGAAGATAAACTAGAATTCTTAGAGCTAGCCAGCACTTGGTGGTGGGAAAGCAATCGTAGCATACCCATAAACATATTCCTGCGCAGAGACTGGGAAAAATTCCGCCCCACGTTGCGAACATTTGTCAACAAAGATTTGGAAATCTTACACGGTCCTGCTTGCAGTTTGTTAGACATTGCTCGCAAGAAAAGCAAACGAAAATCAATTACCCTGGTCAGGCGTGTTGATTAAATTCATGTGCAATGCCACCAAAGCCGCGTAACTGATTGCGTGGCTTTTCTTAAATGTGTAGCCCTGACTGTCATCACCATCCCAAACTGACGCAAACACTTCTGCCCAAGGGCGTGTTTGCAAATGTGCTTTGCCCGGACGAATAATTGATATAAAAGCAGCCATCCTGGGTATCGAATCTGGCTTCATTACCTTTAGTAAATCTGTGTAGTTTCCCACATGCACCAGCTGACTGGCCCAAGATCTATCTTGCCACAGTCTCTCCCAAGGTGGGGTAGTTGACAGCATTGATTCATAGTGTGCAGGGTCACGGATCAACTGATACACACTCATGTTCAAAAAGTCTAGTTTAAAGTAGCCGCGGTGTTCAGCAGTTTCATAATCAATTGCCGCACAGCCTTTGATGACATCTTGCGGAATGTCTGTGACATACACACCTGAGATATGTTTTTTATCGTTGCTTTGTCGTGCAGGAACATGCTGAATCAATTTCAGCACTGCTTCTCTATCAGCAAAGTCCAAATCGATATCTGCGCTCATTCAGTATCTACCAATGCTGCCACAATTTGAACTTGTTCTTCAGCTTTTTTAAGTGCGTCAAGTGCATCTGCTACTGCGGGACTTTTGGCTGCAAGTTCTCGGAGCCGTGATTCTTCTGCCATCTTAGTCTGCGCCCATTGTACCACTGCTTGAACATGTGGTGCGAGGTCAATGGTAGGATACGATGGGCTCATTATCAACCAACTCGAACCATCATACACTTCTATATTCTGACTACTGCCATTGTAGCGCATTTGTCCTATTAAGTTATTGCCCGATGAACTAACGCTATTATAAAACGAGGGCCATGATGAATAACTGCTATTAACAGTGATTCCTGCGCCTGGGGTTATGTTCTTGATCATGTTACCATCCTGCTTTTGTTAGTATTTCCTGTGCATACGCACGATCCTTGACGTTGTCGCTGAACTTGCGTTGCCATACGTCACTGTTGATATAACTCCAAATCATACTGAGCTGATTTGGTGTTAGTGTACTCAAAAACTTTTGCCCCGACTCGCAATTGTAAATCACCCAAGGACTGATTCTGCCTGTTGTTATTGCATAGCATATTGCATTGGTATTGCCATATCGCAAACAATCATGTGCTGGATGCGATGTTTTCTCATTCCAATCAATGCTGTATTCAATTGCTCTAGCCAGTGCATCATCCACAGCTTCCACTGTGAGATAATACAACAGATATTCTGTGTACACCCTGTCGCTACACCAAGTATCAATCTTCTTGTGTTGCTTCAGTAACCATTCAACAAACCTTGCTGGTTGTATCGCTTTGGTATCAACACAATAGCGTCCAAACTTTGCAAATGCTTTGTAATATGCACTGTCCACAAAGTCATCAAACGTTTTGACTTTGCCAGCACCTTGCGCTATTTGATAAAAACGCACAAAGGCCTGAAAGCCCATGCGAATACCTGGTTCATTCTGACTGGCATGTCGGCGCTTCTTCTCACACATGTGAGCTTCAATACTGGTTTCTTTGACAAATACTTTTTTACAGTAGTTGCATTGGTGAGTCATGTTAGTATTTTATGCTCTTGAATGTAATTTGTCAAGTAGTCATTTAGATATCGATGATTTCCCGGAGCGATATGACGAAACTGCATTGGAGGTTCTCGATCTGGTTCGTACTTCATAACCTTTGCGCCTTGCTGTTGTTGCCAAGGTATTGCCAACCAAGTCAGGGCATGAACAAATCTGGGATCCGAACGCAGTAATTGAAATTTTGGATTGTTGACTAGGTCAGGAATAAAATTATCTGCCTGATTGTAAATTACCGCATCATGCCCTCTGCTGCGCAAATTGTACAACATGCTCAATAGTCTATACATTAGATCTTCAAGTTGGTCTTCATGTGCCAAAGTTGTTGCTTTGAATTGAAGATTTTTAAATGTTTCTGTGTCTTTTGTAGACCAGTTGAACAACACTTCGTCATCGGGGGACTGTGCCTGTGGATTGAGCCAACGACCTTCAACATCGTGTGGCTTGTGTAATATAGGCAATTCCCAACGACTCATAAATGTCAGGCCTATGACATAAAGCGTGGGGACATTTGCAATATAACTGTGTTTCAACGTGCTGCGAATAATTCTAGAGTTGGCGCATCCACTGACTGCCAATTTATGTGCCTTGGGAATTTTTAATTTATGTGCAAGATTGAGATGTCCAAGACCTTGACAGTATGCATCCATGTAACTGCACCCGTTGACCACCAACTGTTCAATCATTTTTTCTTATCTTGCCCCGCTGCTCGGAACCAAGCATCAATGTCCTTTTGAGTTGTAATTTGTGCCATGACGTCAATCTCATCATCTTTGTATGTGGGATATATTTCCATCAAGGCTTTGCGTTTGGCACTGAGTCCTGCTTCTTTTTTCTTGGGCGCAATCCAATTGTGCTTAAACACACCTGCTCCTGGACTGACAGTTGTGGCCATGAGCCATTGCAGTTTAGGATGCTTACTAACAGAGAAAAAGTGTTTGTTGAGATTTTCGTTACAATTTTGTAGATAGTATTGTTCTAACAAATCCCCTTTGGGATGGTGTTTGACGTCTACCGCCGAACCCCAACGCAACATCAAAAATGTTGAAAACTTTTTACGCTCTTCGGGCGAGAGTTCATCATAGAACTTTCTGTTTTTGAGATCAAATTGTTTCATCTCATTGGCAATACTGAGCTTATCCAATTTGCAATACCTCTCTGTAGATTTGGTGTTTTATAGGCATGCTGTCAAACCATTTTTCATTTCTGTAGTTGTCTTGTATCAATTGCTGTGCTAGAAATTGATGCCAGTGTGCTTTATTATACTGTTGATTGCGAAGTGCGTCAATAGCACCACGTATGTTGATGTGCTCAGAAAATCTGCATTGCTCTAGCATTTCAATCAAGGGTGACCTAAAATGCATGGGAATTGATCCTAAGCCAATTACACTGTCCACATTGGCCAGAACAGGTTCAAATGCATGCGGTGCTGCCAGCCAGTCAAAGTATTCTAACAAACTGGGCAAGAACCAAATGTTGATTGCACTGATGACTGTGGCCACACGCACACTGATATTGGGTTGCGTCAACACCCACTTTAGGTTGCTTTCAATTGCAGTCCAATCACTACCGCTTCGTACAATTTCAGCGTAAGCGCCCACAGCGTCAATACTGGCATGAACATTGATGCGTTGAAAGTAGGGCCACAAGTCTTGCACACGTTTGTTTTTGTAACCCAGCACACTCATGTTGGTACTGTACATCAGTCCTGGATTACTGTTTTGTGCAATTAGCTTTTCCAACACTTGATAGTGTTGTGGATTCAACAAAGGTTCGCCACCAGCAAAGTATACTTCTTGACATTGACTTAGATCCATGTCATCAATGGGAGTGGCTTCGTGTAGTACAATTTCCTTTTGTCCTGCTTCGCTGGCCCAAGATGTACTAAAGCCTGGACCACAACTACGGCACTTCATGTTGCAGAGATTGTTGTTGCGGAAATCTAAAAATTGTATTTGATGTGTTTGACAGTCTGTTTCAAATCTAGCAAACATATCTCGCCAGCCACTGCGATCAGGAGCGCAACTATTTTTGCATTCTTTTGGTACTTCACCACGCAAAAATGCACCACCAACTGTGTCTGTCATTTGTTGTTGGCTGTCAAAGCCACCGCCGCCCCAGGCACAGCAAGGTGAATACTTGCCGCCAGGCATATAGCTTACACTAACCCAAGGTGCTTTGCAATACACGTCACTCATGTTGCTTCTTTAAATTGTACATTACAAATAACTGATCCAACATCTCTCGCATGGCTGGATCCGTCTCGCACATTCGAACAACTTCGTTGAGTTCACTCAACATGCGTTTGTTAGCACCATTGAGATCATAATCTTTGCCAGATTCATAACCAACCACTTGCCGTTCAGTTTTGCCAAACTCTCGAGCATACACGATGCCGTCGGCACGTTCGTAAATGTAAGTAGCGCCTGGTGTAAGTGTGCCCATTAGTGATTCCTTGCGCCTTGAAAAACACAGTTGAAAAGCATGTTGCTGTCGCCGTCGTTGATCACACGATGGAAAGCACCGTCAGGAATAAGCACAACACTGCCAGGTCCCACGTTGAATGGTTCAGTATCTTCGTTGCCAACAATCATCTTGCCAAACCCTTGCACAAACACATAGACTTCTTCTTGCCCTGGATGCCTGTGTCCACGAGTTTGTTTTCCACGATACAGTCTTGTGCTACTGACCACAAGATTAGTCAAAGTTTTATTGTCTTTGACAATGTATGTGTCGTCATCTTTGACAGTGTCGCCACCTATGTCTGTGTTGTTAAAATGAAGTTCCATGTTACCAAGCCTTGTTGTAGTCCACTATTTCGCAGTTACGACTGATGTCTTTGACAAAGTACACACAGTCGGGTTCGGGGTCATCGTTAAGCGGCACGGCCAACATCTGTCCATTCTTGAGCTTGGGTGCGTACCAGTTTACTTCATGATATACGTCTAGTATTTCAATGTCAGGGAAACTGGGTCTGTAGCTTGACAGCGGATTGAACTGAAATACTCTAAAGCCTCTATCATTGATGCTGGTCAAGGGCAACACTTCTAGGTCGCCAATGTCAGGCTCACCTATCAATATTTGCCAATCCATGGGCATCTTGATTGTAGTTTCACCTATACGCAAAACCAGTGCAGGGCTGTTAAACGATTCAAGAAATATCAGCGGAATAAAATGATAGTCTGGATCTGCTGGGTTACTATTGTCAAGAATAGCAAAACGCATGTCATCTACTTCTTCAGGAAGATGATCAAGGTCATAGAAGTTATTGTCTAAAGTTAGAATTCTCATATGTTGTTCAGTATACAGATTTTATTTTACTTTGTCAAGTCTTTTTAGTATGACGCCGCAGTCCAAGGTTTGATGAACTACTTCCCAGCCACAGGCCAGCAAATACACCACAGCAGGGCCGCATTTACCAATCCAGCAATCGTTATAGCAATAGGTGTCATCAAATGCTACCACTGCTCTTGGTGCCAAACAAGGATATATCAGCAACAGTTGTTTCAAGTGTTCTGTCTGGCACTGTTGATTGGACATTACAACGCCACGGTCAGCATATTCGGCCATTTGCATTTTGATTGCTGGCCGTACATCGTCGATGTCCCAGATGTAATCAAAGTTATCCAAATACAGCGCATCAACATCAGTCCAGTTAAATGCAAAGTCGTCTGCCCAATCAGAGCCTGACTGCACTATAAATTCTGTATTGGGTAACTTTGCTTCCCAGTGACTTTTTGCCTTACTGCTTATGTCTACTGTGATAAGTTTTTTATTGTGTTCTGCTGCCAAGGCGTCTAGCCATTGAGTGCTGCCTTCGCCGCGATCTGAACCTATTTCAACCAACACACCATTGGCGCTAGGCTCTAAGTATGTGCCAATGTGTTGATATACTCTTCCCATTAGGCTACCTTCATCCAGTCTAGCTTTTCTTGTGAGAAAGGATAGTTGGCTTCTTTATAAAACTGCTTGCGTTTGGTCAAGTGTCGTTTTGCAAATTTGCAGGTTGATGTGAGGTCCCAAATTTGCACATGATCTTTGTCTTCTGCTTTTCTGATGCCTCGACCAATGCTCTGGATGACTCTAACAAAACTCTTGCCAGGCTCAACCAGCACAAGATTAAAAATTCTCGGAATGTTAATTCCAACCGCAGCCACACCGTATGTGGCCACAATGATTTTATCAGTGGCTTCTGCAACTTCATCATATTCATCCTGTCTGTCTTTTGCTTTGGTAGCACCTGACACAAACACAGCACGTTCGCCTAGTCTGGCCACAAGTTGTCTACCACATTCAGTTCTATCAACCAACACTAGAGTGTTGCCTGTAGCATTGACTTTTTCAATCAGTGACGCCATGGTATCTAGTCTACCCGACTCTTCCAGCAAGTATTTGAGCTCGCTTTGATAATCTTTGTATTCAACATGATCAATCAACTGCACAATATTTACATGGCAGTTTGCTAGCACACCTTGTTGCTGTAGTTCATTTGCTGATAGTTTACTAACCACTGGACCAAGGCTTACTAACAGTGCTTGGCTTTCAAACTTTTCTTTGGGCACAGTACCTGTCAGTCCCCAACGAATTGGAATATGTGCCATTACACCTGTGAGCAGGGTTTTAAGTGCGTCTGCTTTGGCCATGTGTACTTCGTCCACCATGACGCATACAACATCTTCCAAGAAGTCTTGGATGGTAAAGTCGGCAGTGCCTGCTTTGGTTTCTTTTAGCAAGTTGTTTAGACTTTGCCATGTGCAGATAGTGTGTGTTTTGTTGTAGTCTTTTCTGTCGCCAAAGTACACGCCAACGTCTAGTCCTAGATTAACATAGTCTTTTTCTGTTTGTGTTACCAAACTCTTGTTGGGCACAATAACAATGCTTCGTCCATACTTTTGCACGTTCCAACTCAAGGATGCAGTCATAATTGTTTTACCCGCACCTGTGGCAACTTCCTGAATGCATTGAGGATTCTCTAAGAAGTTGTTGATAATTTCAACTTGATAGTCACGCAACCCAATTGGTTGCCCTTCCATGGGATGACCCTTGGGCCATGTAGTTGCAGAAAATGTATCTTCCAGCATGGTATCAAATTGAAATTGATTGCTGTAGGTACGTTGATCATCTAAATCAATATCATAGTTGAACTTTTCCAGGATGGGAATAATCTCTGGCAGCAAGTTTGTGTAAGTGCTACCACCAAGTTGGAAATAACTTACAGTGCCATCCCAGCGTCCTAATCGAACTGCGGGCAAATGACGAGCGTATGGTAATTCATACTTGAACGCTTTCACTAGGGCTTTGCGAGCGTCTAGATCTAGACCTTCAATCTTGATGTTGACTTCATCTTTGATGACTATAGTTGCTTGTTTCATTCTAATATAACTTCATGCACCCACTGTCGGCGTGCTATTTGGAATAGTAATTCTTCTCTGTTGCCAGCATAGACCAATTCAGCAACAGGAAAGCGCAAGGGTTGCGCCTTTATATTATACACACTTGTGATGTTGTGTGCAACAAAAAAATCTCTATGTTGGTCAATATAGTTTTGCACTGACCCATAAATTTCACTTAGGTCACGATTGTAAAAGGACACATTGAAGTCGGCGCTGTAGTGACTGAATGGACGAAATGCATCATCACCTATGTACTTATCGTTGTCGTGTGCTAGATCTTCTACTGTTTTACCTATTTCGCAGTAATTGAGATACACTGTGCCAAATTTAATACGCCAATCTCCGTACCGACCCTGTAGCTCTGGGTCTAATGTATGCGTCTTGGGCATGCCGTACCAAGTGCAAACAAATCTCGGGTTGGCACCTGCCGCAACTGACTCGCATCGATGCACTGCAAGGTTAAGTTCGGCGAGTGCCTTTTTTACTGGTTCTGGAGCCTGTTGCCAATATGGAGTGTTTTGCTGATCTAACAATCCGTGATAGCGTTCAAATATACTGTGCAAGTAATTAAGACAGTCTTGTGTGTATTCAAATGAACGATGTATAATTGGCTCATGTGCGTTTATTGTGGCAATGCATTGTTGGATGTCTGCAATAGCACGGTCACGCTCTTGTGCTGGAGTGCCAAAACCATAAAATCTATTGGGGTGGTCTAACTGCCACGAGGTTCGAGCCAACATGCGTTCTACCCAGAGCTCAGCAACGGGGCTAGAACGTATTTGAAATTTCAATGTGAGGTCTCCGTCTTGACCCAGACGGATAAGCATGTGTTGGGGCATGGTACTAGTATATACTTACCGCAACAAAAAGTCAAAAAAACAGGCACCGAAGTACCTGTGTAAAACCTGGGCCGGAGCCAACCGTTGTTGCCCAGGGGAAAGGAAAACTGTTTATCGAAAGGGTCTTATTGACATTGCCCTTACGCACACTGCGGGGTAACCTTATGCTCCGTAATATTCTAGGCTCTTGACTGTAAAGCCTGCTTCTGCGGCTTCGTCTGCTTCGTATTGTGTGTCTACACTATACAGATACAAATCGCCATCCCAAACTTGATACATATCGATCCTTAAAATACGGCCACTAAAAAAATAAAAAACGCTGTGATTGGAAATCCAAACAACAAGGCCATCATTGCCAGTATGGTTCCAAAGAAAACCTTGTCGCTGTCCATGTTAGTCTTGCTTTACACAAACAAAGCGAGTATTTTTAGTAGTTGTTTTGGTCAGCGCCTCGGCCGCTTTGCCTGCGGCCTGACAATTAGCTTCGGTCTTGAATCCTGGCACTGACGTCAGGGCCATACTATCCTTTTCACTCAGCATGCCAGCATGCACAAACAACACTAGAATCCAACTCATAATAATCTCCTTAGGCGCTCTTCATGCAAGTTGTTTCTGCAAGACGCTTCCAGTTCAGCACTGACATCTTGCGCAAGTCTGCAATCTTCAGCGCCATACGCAAGCTCATCTCACGCAGACGATTTTGATTGTCTTGCATAAAGTCAATAATCTCGTCTTGCACACACTCGTCAAAGTCGTAGTCTGCAAACAACACACCGTCTTTGGCAATCTGCTTGATACGCAGGACCTTGTCACGCATGGTGTCCAGGGTTAGGTCCAGATAGTGACAGCGCGATTGCAGTGCGTCTAAGTGATCACGCAACTTTTGCGACTTCATTGTGTCAAACTTCAAGTTGGTAATGAAGATAACACTGCCTTTGAACTCAAAACGATCTGGAATGCCTTCGCGGCGCAGAGCAGAGCTCTCCGACAACCAGCTAATAGTACGCTTCTTACCAGAGTCCAATGCACCCTTGAGCAAGTTCAGTGCCACGTCATCAAGCAAGATGCTGTCGCAGTCATCAAACACAATCACACAATTGGTGTCAGAATATTTGTACAGAGTTTGGTACAGGCCGATAGGAGTAGCACTGCCTTTGACAACTTCGGCACGGAGACGCTTGCCTGCGAGCTTGTCAAACAAACATGCCTTCTCAATCTCTTGCTCAACACCAAACGATTTACCAACGCCAGGAGGGCCTGACACAATCATAGCACGAATGTCGCCTGACACTGTGGCCTTTGTCATCTCATGCAGGATATCAAAACGCTCGCGGATACGATCCATTGCTTGTTCGTCAGTTTCTGCAGGCGTTGCGGGCTGTTCAAATTTTACGGTGTTGTCTTGAGTCATGCCGTTAGTATACTCGATGTCTGAGATGTTGTCAACAAGGATTCGGATCGTACTGCCAAACTTGGGAAAATGTCCTGCATTTTTAACAGTAACATACCCACCTTTGGCGCCAGTCTGGTAACCGGAAACCAGTTCAAACTCGGTGTTTTGAATTTTGTAACCGCGATACGAACCGTTAATAACACGAATTGCACTCATAGTTGGCTCCTGTTTTGTGCGTTAAAATTGTATTATAGCAAATTGGGATTTATTGGTCAACCGTTTTGTTGTATTCTGCGTCAAATTTTGCTTGGCTAAGTTTGGTATCATAGATCATTTTGGTGCCAAATCCCAGGCAACCAATGCTGATGATGCCACCCAGCACTTCCAAGGGGATTAGAAAAATTGCGGCTGGCACAAGGACTGCAATGGCAGTGAGTCCTGCAAGTGTTTTGGCTGTTTCTTTGAGTGCTGTTTTTTGGATAGCGTCCATTTGTTTACCTTTCTACTTAATATGCCATTATTATAGCATGTTGGGAATAAATGGTCAAGCAGAAAAACCCTACAGTTTAGTAGGGTTCTACGGTAGTACTAAAGTATACAGAATTGTAGAGCTGTTCTGTGGGCACGCCATGTTCCTCATAGCCCTCTAGCACCATGTTGAAATACCCATTGCTTGGCGGGCTGTCCAGGTGTCCAGGTTGCATAAAGTAAGTCATGGCGTGGACCACACGCCCTTGATGTAATACTTTTTTGTTACGACGATTGTAGTAGTGCGGGAACCCTTCCAGCAGGTCCAAGGACTTGAGGCACTCGGGCGTGATAGTCCATAGCACTCCATCCACATAGCTGTCAGAACACTTGACCACATCAGCAGGGCCCGCAAAGCGAAACACATGATCCAGCAAAACTGCACGACCATGACTCACTGCTGCCGGGCAACGCTGGGCCATGCCTTGTGAGTTGGTGTTCATTCCATAAGCAAAATATAGCATACATCAATTATAGCAAAAGAGCCATTAATGGTCAAGTACTACAAAAGTATTACCGCCAAAGCTCTGTTATTTCTGGGGCCGATACTGTATGCGGCTTGGGATTGCCGTGGAACACTATGACGCTAGTGTCGCCTTGTATGGTTACCCCTGAACCTGGGGCACGATGTCTACGCAGACTAAAGTTATATCCGCCATCAAGACATTGCCAACGATAACTTTCAAAGTAACGATCTTCAAAGAAACGTCGACGGTTATGATCTATGTTGTGGCTCAAGTAGTCCTGGTCGCCAGGAAACTGCCGTGTGATTTGATTGATATCTTCTTTGCGGAATCTATCCCAAATCCAAGAATATTTTGAAACGTTCCAATACATCATACTAGAGTTCATCAAATTGAAGTTGGTTTTTTGTAGGTATCGGAAATCTCGTATGGCCCAAAAGTAATCAGTATTGCAATCATCTAACCAGTCTAGTTCACGTGCCACCACCACATCCAAATCCAAGTACAACAAGTCTCCTGCAAAATGCTCAGGGTTAAACAACTGCATTTTGTACCACCAAGACTTTTTGGGTCCGCCAATACCTGCCCAGTCTTCAAGACAGTGTTTGATCATGTGTGGCGGCACTGATCTGTCGTGTTCAGTGTAGACGTGAAATCTAATGCCCTGCGGCATCACACGCAACAACATGTTATATAGACGCTCTACGTATATCCAGTCATATCCTGTGCTGTGAATCACACACGCAACATCACGGATCAAGTCAGAGCGGGTTCTATTCTTTTTAGCCATAAGCCTCTTCTCAATTCATCCACAGTGTATTCTGTATGACATATTTGTTGTAACCACAGCTCTCGATCTACAGTATAAGGTTGCTCAATATCGGCAAACCCCACTGACACAGGATACGCCAAACTGGTTGATTCTACAATTGGGCGTACTCCTGCTATGGCCGCTTGTATACCCGGCCCTGAGTTATAGTTAACCACAGCATGACAATCAAAATGCATGTCGTAGCTGTCGTAAGTGTTTTGTAATTTGTTTGGAATCTCCACAGTTACGTCAGGTGGCAGTTCTAGCAACACCAGTCTGCAACGTGGATGTGGTCGAACTGTGATGGGACGATCTGTGTTGAACCTCAATATCTTTACAGTGTCGTATATCCACTGAGTCATGTTGGGTATGTTTGCCACCTGCAAACTCTGATCGTGCTGGGCTGCAATTATGATGTTGGGTTTGGCAATTGCTTGTGTGGCCAAACTGATCTTTAATTTCCTTGGACGGTCAGGGTCTAAGTCTGTTAAATGCCCATAGTATCCCTGTGCATTTACATTGTTTACTGCAACTTTCCAAGTGTTGCCGCGATACAACGCACCAATTTCCAAAATAATCACTGGTTTGTTTTGTTTGCGGTAGTGTTCGTATACTGCACGATTAGCTTGCATTCGCCCGGCCCACAGCACTGACCAAATGATCGCTGCATCTGAGTGCATACTATTTTCCTGTGTTTGAATTCCGCGAGCTTGCAGACAATCTAGCACTGCTGACATAACGGGTTGTGCGTTTTTTGCACATTGGGAAGGAAAATAGGCTACGCTTTTAATCAACTTAAATATCCTGTATGAAGTACACAGTAATTACCACATTTAACGAGGATGGCTATAAACAATACGGCCGTCGCATGATCCAAACTTTTTTGAAGAATTGGCCACAACAAGTCACTCTTGTAGTATATGCAGAAAACTGCAATGTCACAGAAACTGCCAGCAATCTCATTGTGCATGATATTGCTGTGGTAGATGCATTGACCACATTCAAAGCACAGTGGCAAGGCGTGCCAAAAGCCAATGGTAATGTCAGCGATGACCCAGTGCGTGGCAAAAGAAAAGATTCAGGCAAAGGATTTAAATGGGACGCTGTGAGGTTTGCTCACAAAGTGTACAGTATCTTTCACTGTGCTAGATCCGTCAACACTGATTGGTTGATATGGATGGACGGCGACACTGTGTGCCATAGCCCCGTGACCATGGAAGACCTAAATCGCATGTGCCCCACAGATCGAGAACTGTGCTTTTTGGGTCGCAAAAACAAGTACACTGAATGCGGGCTGTATGCTATGAATCTTACCAGCACCAACACAAAAAACTTCTTACTGAAGTTTCAACGTTTTTATGATGATGCCGACAATGGTATATTCACTCTTAAAGAATGGCATGACAGTTTTGTGTTTGATGCTGTGAGAGAGCAATGTGGGCTTCGGGAGCTGGATTGGAGCAGTCATTTGATCACAGGCGAAGGGCATCCTTTGATCAACTCAGAATGGGGTGCTTATCTGGATCATCTCAAAGGCGACAGGAAAAAGCTAGGACGAAGCAAGCCAGCTGATCTCAAAGTACAACGAACCGAAGCATACTGGCAATGAATTGGATATTCCTAAACAAAAACAACTGTGACGAATACATTCACATGTTTGCACACGGGTCAGGTGCGGAGCCAACATGTTTAGAAACTTGGAATTACGATGACAGTGATGCGCCACTGGTGTTGCGTGGCATCATGAAGCATAAAATTATCAAGCGTTGTTGGCAAGATCAGCGACAGTTCTATTACATGGATTCGGGTTACTTGGGCAACAGGCCAGGTCCTGGTAATCCCAATGGCTGGAAATTTTGGCACAGGATTGTGTCCAACGACTTGCAACATGGCGCAGTAATTGATAGGCCAGCAGATAGATTGCAAAGGCTTAACATAAAAATTAGGCCAAGACAGAATCACTGCAAGGACATACTGATAGTGGCACCAGATGAAAAGCCTTGCACATTCTACGGTATCACTTTAGAGCAGTGGCTTAAAACAACAATAGATACCATAAAGCAACACACTGACCGACCCATACGAATGCGACAACGGCCTGCGTCAAGATGGGATCGCAAAACACAACGGCCCGAAGACTGGCTAGCAGATGTGCATGCCGTAGTGACCTTTAATAGCACTGCTGCCACAGAAGCTGTGCTGGCCGGCGTGCCTGTGTTTGTTACCGCGCCTGCCAATGCTGCCCGTCCTGTAAGCAATTTGGATTTAAGCAAGATAGAAACACCCTGGTTCCCAGACAGTGATCAAGTACACAAATGGGCCTGCCATTTGGCATATGGTCAATTTCACACCACAGAACTAGCAGATGGCACAGCCGCTGCAATACTCAAGGAGACACAAAATGTATGAAAGCCACGGATGGTGGTTCCCAGACACCGAAGACCACTTCCCAAAGATGCTGGCCAAGAGCGTTAGCAAGGGCGGGCCAACCGAATATCAGTACCAAGTTAGAAATCGCAGCCTAGGTTATGTAAAACAAAAACGTGTTGCATTAGACATTGGTGCCAACGTTGGTTTATGGAGCCGAGATTTGGTTAAAAATTTTACACAGGTTATTGCTTTTGAACCTGTTGCTATGTTTAGAGAATGTTTGGAACGCAATGTATTTGCCAAAAACTTAACTATCAAACCAATTGCACTTGGTGATCAAGAAGGTATGATCCAAATGATCGTAACTGAAGGCAACACTGGCCATACTCACGTGGATCCCAACAGCACCAAAGGGGACACAAAAATTACACGCTTGGATAGTTTAGAATTGCCTGTTGTGGACTACATCAAAATAGACTGTGAAGGATTTGAGTACCGTGTGTTACAGGGCGCAGAACAAACAATCCGTCGTTGTCGTCCCGTTGTTGTAATAGAGCAAAAGCCACACGATGCTTACAGCAAAGATTACGGACAGTTTGCAGCCATTGCACTACTGCAAGAATGGGGCATGATCAAACTAGATCAAGTCAAAGACGATTGGATCATGGGATGGCCGTAAGCACATATTATCAAGAATCAGTTGCATTGGGTGCTCAGTTCCAACAACAAAACAAAAGTTGGGATGGCAAGGATACGTTTTCCTATCATCGACAAATTCGAGATGTAGCACATCATTACCACTGCAAAACTGTGTTAGATTATGGTTGCGGCAAAGGGCACCAGTGGTTGGAAACTACAACTTTTTGGCCCGATACTACCCCAATGAAATTTGTTGACTACCTCAATGTCAACAGCGTGTTTCAATATGATCCGTGTGTTGCAGAGTTTGCTGCCGAACCACCTGATCAAAAATACGATTTGGTTATATGTAATCAAGTGTTGACATACATACCCGATGATGACTTGGAATGGGTCAAGCAAAGGTTAATGAAACTAACTGGCGTTGTTTGCTTTATAGGCATGCATATCAAACCGCCAAAGGCCAAGAAACAAATATACAACAAACAATACTTTTCTGCTGATCGCAGTCAAGATTGGTACAAAGAATTTTTCAGTGACTGGCAAGGTTCCAAGTTGCACTGGTGGTTCCGAGATAAACCTTATACACCTGATTGGATGAACAATGACATTGATTGACAAAAAATATCAACAACAACTTAACAAGATGCACAGAGCTGGTCGATTTGACAACGGTCACAAGGCTTATAAAATTATTGAAAAGTTTTTTGAAGAGTACAAGCCCGCAAATGTAATGGATTTTGGCTGTGGCAAAGGTGCATTGGTTAGAAGTATTAAACAGTTACACCCTGACGTTGTTGCAGAAGGATACGATCCAGGTAATCCAGATTTTGCAAAATTACCTGATGGTACATTTGATGCTGTGGTCAGCACTGATGCACTAGAACATGTTGAGCCTGCGTACTTAGATGATACACTACGCATGATCGGCAGCAAAATAGAACGTTGTGGATTTTTTAGAATTGCTTGCTATCCTGCCAAGAAAAAATTACCTGACGGTCGCAATGCCCATTTGATAGTAGAACTGCCCGAGTGGTGGCGTAACAAAATTGAAACTGTGATGGGGGTAAAAATTGTTTGGGAAGAAGTCAGTGTGTTTGACAAATCACACACATGGGAGTGGGTCAAAGGGCACAACTACGATGTTATCGTAAAAAAGGTTTGAACTTTTGGTATATTGCACCACTGGCTCCGTCACCGTCACTCCAGTGTGCTGAGGCCAAGTCGTTTATCCATTGCACTCGATTAAATTTTTGTGGGTTTTCTATTTGTGCAATATCATGATTAGCCACTGACCATGTAACTGCGCTAGCATCATCTACAAATACTGGCACACCTTCCAATGCCGCTGCCACACTAGCACTAGAATTGAAAAAACAAGCAGCATGAGCACCCATTAAGTCACTTAACAAACTTGACTTTTCTGGGTTTACCACAGTCACCTTCTTGTTAAGATAACTTTGTGTTTGAAACTCAGCAAAGTTGCACATGTCAAACTTGCCTGGATGTGGCCTTACTACAATAGGACGTTGTGTGTGCTTGCGAATTTCTAATATCTTGCTACGCAACCATGCCATGGGACTTAGTTCTTTCATAGCAAACCCACCATCTCTTTGCATGCCCAACAAAATGTATCCACCAGGATTGTAACGATCGGGTTTGAGGCTGATTCCTAGCTGTTGTTGTATTTCGTTCCACTTATCAGGTGTGCTGTTTTTGTTAGCGTACTCAGCATGATCATAAAAGGGGCCGCCCAAACTATAACGCAGGTACGTGCCTGCGTTATCAAGATACTTGAAACAACTGGCATCGATACACATTGTATGATTGCCGCGACTCTTTTGTTCAGCTATGATTTGCTTTCGCAATGCAATATTTCGTCCACCAATGTTGGTTGTAGCCCAGCCCAACATCACTGCTAGTTTGCTGGGTCGATAGTTGTAATCATACTCTACTATAACATTGGCACCTGTGGCTTTTGCACCTGTGGCAAAGTTTTCCAAACATGCAGTCTTTCTAGGAAACTTGTGATAGTTGGCCACACTGGACACATAAACAATTACATCAACCACCGTTTAAGATTCTCCAAGCAGTGCCATCACGCATCTCTGGTTCAGTGAATTGACAGTACGATAAATGTCTGGCCCAGGCTTCAACTTCGTCTAATGTAGGGATCTTTGGATCTGTAATTTCGGCTAATGAATTACTGCACAATGGGCTGGCAGCATTTGGGCCCAGTGTAATTGCAGGTTTGCCGCATAACAATGCCTCTCCGGCTGCAATACTAGAGAAGGTAACAAGGCAGTATACATCGTCTGCCAAGGCCATTTGCATGGTATCTGTGCTCTGACGCACACTACGCCCTTGTTTGAGTCTAACCACAATCTCTCTATCAGTGTAAGCACCTATTTCGGTTTTGACGTTGTCCAACCATGTCTCAAGATTGATGTCATATAGATTCAACAGCTTCTGACTGGGCGGTGCCAACAATATTTTACTACCATCGCGGCGAAACTTGGTAAACTGCACACCTGTTTTGGCCAGGCGATCTCCTGGGCGTTCAATTATTGGTCCAAAATTTTGCACATCATTTTTTGTAACTCTGTGAAAAGTTTTTTTCTTGCCATTGCCAAAGTATCCAGTATCAATGTAGTAAAAATCTCTGCCGGTAGTACGGCATATTGCCATCTCTTTGCGTTTGGTAATACCGCGCAACACCACTGGTGTCATTGTGTTTTCTTCTTTTGACCAATTGCTGATTCTTCCACCGGCGCCTTGGACAAAACTTTGTAATATAGGATCGTACATATGACCTTTATCTTCATGTTTAAAACTACCAGGTTCTGTCCCAATAGCTGCAACTGCGTCTCCATGCAGACCACGAATAGATTGTAGCAATTCTTGTTCAGTGATTCCGTAATATTCTCCGTTGGTATCAACTCTGTATTTCAAAATATCGTAAAACACTTTTGAAATTTCAGGCGGGACCATATCAAGGACATGTCGCGGCAATGGTGCTAATTCGTCTTCCATTAGTCCATCCGTTGTTGACAATACTCAGTGAGTATGCGTTCTCTGTGCCACTCATCTCCCTGTGGTGTTGCAGCAAACTCGTGGAAGCAAGGCGTACCGAGGGTGTAATGCAATAACTTAGCATCTGGATTTGGCCCGTATTCATCAGGCAACCAGTTCCACTCTTTCGGCAGCTCGCCAATGCGTTCATCATCTAACCACGTGAAGCGGTGGAGCTCACTACCGGTGGCTCGTTGTATGAACTCGGGAGTAAGTTTCCTGTTAGGAAAGCTACTACAATTCCACAAAATAACACTACTCCAATTTTTTCGAGGATAGTCTTCATTCTTTGCTCCTAAATATTTTACAGGCATCTTTGTTTTGTAATCGTGCTTGACTACTTGTACGTCTTTGCTGAAGTCCCGTAAGTCCCAGAGCTCTGCAATGTCACCACGCACAATCATGTCGCCGTCAATAAAAATTGCATGCCCAGTATGTTCTTGCAAATGTGGCACAAGAAATCGTGTGTAGATAAAGTGATTGCTGCCATCAGTGTGTGTTTCGTTGTAGTCCTTGAACAAGTTCAAAGCTACTGGAACAATACAAACAGGCCTACTGGAATTACGAATGATAGAATTTGCACAGGTGTGGAACGCTATGGCTTCGCGCGGATCGTATCCAATGTATACTGGTATGGCTTTCATTTGCGTTCGATATCCTCTTCAACACAGTTTTCACCGTACTGAATCTCAATTAGCTTTAGAGGTTGGTCAGTTTCATTACAAAGCATGTGCCATTGATTGCGTTTGATAAAAATGCTGTCGTGCTGACGGATAACTGCAACTAAATCGTGGTCACTAGAGTTATCTAATGTATAAACTGCTGCTTCGCCTTCGGCCACAAACCAAAACTCTGCACGTTGCTCATGGCGTTGCATGCTCAAACAAGTCTTGGGGGCAACAGTGAGTTCTTTGAGTTTGGTTTCGGCGCCAACTTCATGCAACACACGATAGTAGCCCCAAGCACGTGATGTTTTGGGCTTTTTCCAATCTTCAAGAATCCAACTACTGCTGTTGGCTTTGTTAAATCCACCAACACCAAATTCAAACATCAGTCTTGGATCTGCAAGATCCATTTCGGGAATGTTTTTGTCAGTACGATCTCCGCCGTTGGCAAACACAATACTGTCATCAAACTTTGATGTTTCCAAGATGCGTCGAATAAGATCTTTGGCTGATCCATCACGATCATCAAAGTCTAACACACGATCAACACAGGCAAGTTCGGCCAACACAGCATAACGTTCTGCATAAGGCATGAAAGGCCTGCCTTTTTTACGGGCAAGCCAGTCATCACTGTTGAGTCCCACAACTAGTTGATCTCCTAGTTTGCGGGCTGCTTGTAAGTAAGCAATGTGTCCAGAGTGTAGCGGATCAAAACCACCAGTAACAATTACGATTTTCATGCTGGTATTTACTACGCAGTTTTATCACACTTGAATATCTTCCATTCCTGCGGATCTTAGACGTACAATATGACCCATCTGCCATTGTTTTGCGTCTAGACCTTTTAAGATACCTAACCAACGATTTCTTAGATAAGCAACTTCGTTGATTATGGTTTCATAGTCAATGACTTCATCCTCACCATCAACATACTTTTCTGCATCTCGGCTAGTAAGAGCACGAGCATAGTTTTCAAGATATTTTTGAAAGTGCTTTCTACGAATCTTGCGTAACTGAATGTTAAGATAGTTTAACACAGCTTCAATCTCTTGAAGCTGGTTAAATCTGTGTTCAGTGTACCCAGGTAGTTCTTTGATAGCACGTTCAACCAAGCCGCCAATACGGCATTCTTTCTTGGCTTCCTGTAACTCTTGTTCGTAGTATGTTATAAAATCAGGTATGGCATCAAGACTGGCTGTGACGCGACTGTACCACATTTAGTTTTCCCAATCTTCATCTTCGAAGTCTTTGTAATCTTCTTCGTCCTCAGATTCTTCTTCGTCGTAATCTTCTTTGTCATCGTTGATGTAATTTGACAACGCACGTTTGATATCACTGTCGCCCTTGAAGGCTTCTTTGATATCTTCTGGGTCGCTGTCATTATCAATCAAAATTGCAACCACTGTTTCAGCTGCTTCGCCGCGATCAACGGCATTGACATAACGTTTAAGTTCGCCCCAAATTTCACTTGCTACTGATTCACTCATTCAGCATCCTCCTCAACGGTACTTACCTCTGCCTTCTGATTTTTAAAATCTGCCATGACCTTGTCTAAACAACCATCGTCGTTCTTTTCCCATGCTTTGCGAAACTTCTTGATGATTTCACCATCAGAGAGAGTAAACACCAAGCTGTTGCCTTCGCGCTTGAGCAAACCTTTTTTCTCAATCAAGTCCACAAGACCACTGTGTGGGCTCATACCTGTTGTGTAAGGAATCTTAACTTGCACACCTTCAAAGGGTTTGGCATAGCGTGTTTTCATAACTTTACAGCCGGCACGGATACCGTTTACTTCAGAAACTTTGTTGCCATCCTCGTCCTCTTTGAGCTTCATCTTCTTCATAGCAACAACGATGCTTGATGCGTAGATAAAGCCCTGCCCGCCGCTAATCTTATCGTCTGGATCAAACATGTCCTGACTTGCGTATGTGTGGTTAGTACACACGAGGCCGACGTTATAACTACCAAACATATTGACACAGTTCCTTACTAGGGCAGTGAGAGCTTTGGGTTTTCGTCCCAAGTCGCCTTTAAGATCACCGCTGTCAAACTGGTTTATGTCTGTAGGTGTCAGCAACATTCCCAAAGAGTCGATAACAAAGAGAACCTTTGGCCGTTCCCCGTCGGGCAGAGCTTTATAGTCTGCCATGAAAGTTGAAATAGTCTTTGCTACGTCGTCGATCATGGCCATACTCAATTTAAGAAGTTTTGAGTCACTGGTGTCAACGCCAAGTGCTTTGAGCCAATCTTCGTCAAGAGCATTTTCTGAATCAATCAACACCACAAAGATACCTTGTTCTTGTGCGTGTTTAATAATGTTACCTGAACAGATATAACTTTTACCTGCGCCAGAGTCGCCAGCGAACACAGTGACTTTGCCCAGTGGAATGCCACGGTTAAAGTCGCCGCTGATCAAATAGTTTAAGGCATAGTTGCCTGTGGAGATCCAATCAGTTGGATCGTTGAAGCCAATGCTTAGGCCGTCAATGCTTTTTGTAATTTCCTTACGGAATTTTGAAACGTCAAAGGGTTTTCCCATATATCACCTGTAGAGATAGAAACGCAAGGGACAAGCCCTTGCGTGAACAGTTTATTACTGCTTGTTTTGTCTTGCGCGAATCATGGCCAAAATGTCTTCGGCCTTTTGATTACCACCGGCAGCAGGCTTAGTTACAGGTGCTGATGCTTCTGCTGGTTCATCTTCCCAAGCAGGAGTTTCTGCTTTGGGTGCTGCCTTTGCTACCGGAGCAGGTGCTGGTGCTAGTGCATCTTCATCTGTAGATGCTGTGCTACCTCCTGGTGCTTGAACACCAGCAGGGCGATAGTATTGACCCCAACGCTCTGTATCGTAAGGCTGTCCATCTACTGATGCTTCAAACATCTCTTTGATGACTCGGAGTTCAGCCTCAGTTGGCTTCTTGGGCAAGAATGTGCTCAAGTCAAACAAGCCATGTGCATCAACTGCGGCTTGTTCGGCTTCGGTCAATGCTGATTCCTTACGTGCCCACTTTGATGTTGAGTAGTCAGCAAAGCCACCTTTGCTGGTTTTGCTGATACGGAAGTCCAAACCACGCAACATGTCTGTTGGCAATTCTTCTAACTCAGGATCCATCAATGCTGACTTAATGGTACCAAACAATTGTGGTCCAATAATGAATTTGCGGATGGGATTATCCGGTGTAGTGTCGTCTGCGATTGGGTTTTCACGCACAAAACCCTGGAAGATGTAACTGCGTTTCTTCCAATACTTACGACCCATTTCTTCAAGGCTCTTGTCCTTGAACCATGTGCGTACTTCTGCCAAGATTGGGCAGGCTTCGTTCCACATTTCAACGCAAGGTACTTGTACCATAACTTGCTTGGAATCCATTTCTCCCTTGATGCCGTTGAATGGCAAACGAATCATTGCTCGTTCCTGCCAGAAGAATGTGTTTTTGCTGTTACCATCGGGGAGGAAGCGTAGTGTAGCCGATTGGCCTTCTTCCATGTTCCAGTGCGGGTAAATTGACTTGTCGCCACCGCCTGTGTTGCTTGAACCTTTGTTTTCAGCTGCCTGTAGTCTTGCTCGAATTTCTGCTAAAGATGCCATAGTTTTTTCTCCTTAATAAGTTGCCTATGTATGTTGCCTATCTAAATTATTTAGATCTAATGTTGCCTGTGATACTGACAAATCGCAAACATAACGTAAGTATATGCTTGTTTTTGTACAGTGTCAATGTTTATTTAGCCAATCCAACAGGATGTTTGATTTTTGTGTTGCCGTTTGCTTGGTCAAACGTTTTTAGATTTTTGATAAACGTTTGGCTTGTCAACAGTTTAAAATTGTAGTCCAGTGTGTGTTGTTGCTGTTTGTAGATGCTGTCCCAGTCTGCAGACTGAAATGGTTTGAGCATAGCTATCAATGCGTCAAGACGTTGGTGCGGATCAAGTATACTGTCAAATGAGTAATCAAAGCAATCAAACTTTTGAAAACCCATGTGTTTTTCTACCCAGTCATACCAGCCCGGTTGTGCGTATGCTACCCACAATGTTTTGTTTGCTATAGGAAACAGACATTTTTCTGTTGGGAAAGGCACATAACTTTCGCCAGCAGTTTCGCTGACAATTTGAACAAAGCAATCTTGTATCAAGGGATTGAGAGCTCGGTAGTTACGGCAAACATCAGTATTGACACTGGTCCAATTGTTGGGCTCATCAAACCCTATCTTGATATCATCAGCAAATCCACAACTACAGTAATTAACATCAAACCAATCTTCATACAACAATCGTTCAACTAACCAATGTCTGCTTTTGTGAAAATTTCGATTGAACGAGCATAAAAAATGTTTTGCTTGTTTTGGTGGGGGGTGTTGTGCTAGTGTAGCGCACCGTATCAGTGTGTTGTTGTTGATCATCAACTCAGCATCAAATTTGATCTGCAAGTTGGGATAGTTGTTTGCTACACGTTCATCAACTAGGTACTCAGTATATACTGTACCTGTTAGTTTGTCAAAAACTGGGTTGCGATAATCAGCATCAAACCCGCCAAGGTGATCACGGACTTGAATAGAACCGACCCCAAAAGGGGCCGGACTCCATAACTCAATAGTTGACGTCATGTATTATTTGATCAGTGCTAGAGATTTGATCCTTGCTAGAACAGCATCACTTTCTTTTGATTCGTAGTAGCTGCCTGTGATGGCAGCATTGTAATTAATTGGGTCGTCATTGCCTTCGCCCATGACTGGTGCCACACTACCAGCCACTGTACCAGTTTCGTACATGCCACCGCACTCGGCTAGGCCATGTTCTGGGCAATACTCGCCTTCCATGGTCATGTTGCATGACCCTTCAATTACATTTGAACCACCTTTGGTTAGATCTTGTCCAGCTGCTGCACCAGTTAACGCACCCAAAGGCCCAGCAACTGCACCACCCAACACTGCACCGCCCAATGTGCCAAGCACACCTTCGTCTACACCTAAATCATCTGCTAGGCGCTGTGAAACCCACTCGTATGGATCGCCAGTGCGAGCTTTCTTTGTACCATATGGCATGTCGTCAAAATAGTAATCATACAATGCATCATATAAGTCATCGTCTAACTCGCCACCATCTTTGAAATCAGCAACTTCTCTGCTGAAACGTTGCAGGATGTGGTCTAAAGTATGCCCGGTACTATCTGTCAACACACTTTCCTTTACTGCAACACCAGCATGTTTGAGCATTGACTCAAGTTCTGCACCTTCTGCCACTGCTTGTTCAGGGGCAGTGCCAGGTGCTTGTTGACCAGCAGCAGGTGCCACTGGTTGTTGTTGATCAGCAGCGGCTGTGGTGTTCAATTGTACACCAAGTTCTTGTAAACGTGCTTGCACATCAGTGTCATCCCAGACGTTGGCTCTTGGGTCACGGCTGGCCAAGTCTGATAAAATATCAAACAATTGATCATCGCCCACTACATCATATAATTGTTCTGTAGCATTGGTGGCATCAGGGCCAACAATGAGTTCTTTGCTCATTAATTGGTTGAGTTTTTCCTGTGCTTCGGGATTGTCTGGCAGTGCCCAAGTTCCCTCTGCTAACTGGTTAACCCACGATTCAAAAATTTCAGCTTCTTTCATAGCATTTCCTTGTTGTTGTATGCGAGCTAGCAAAGGCAATGCTGCCTCTATTCTAGCATCCAATGTCTGTTCAATGAACATGGTCTTGATGTTGTCTACTAGTTCCTCTTGCAAGGTAGCTTCAGCAGGATGCCATGCTTCAAAATACGCTGAATATCCACGAGAATGACTCAGTCGTTTTAGGTTTTCTTTGATAGTTGTATAATATTGTTGAGCTTCAGTCACAAGCTCTTGTGTAATGCCTTCAAGCACTCGCCCACGGCTGGCGCGATTGAATCTACTCAAGGTATTGATTTCTTGTACCATTTCTGCAATGTGTACTCCGCGTACATCATAAGGCTTACCGCCTTGTTTGACGTGCTCCAACATAGCGCGGCCACCACTCAAACTCTTGAATGGCAACTTGAATCTTTCGTTGTCAGCAGTTTCAATGAACAAACTTTCCACATGACGGAAACGAGCATCGTTTTCGCCCAGGGTTTGATTGTGTTTGATCATTAATCTTGCTTCTGTGGGCTGACCAGCATAGCTGACCTTACGAGTTCCGTAGTACCCTTCAAACAATCCTTCTTGGATAGCTGCCAGACCCTGCATTGAATACTTGATTTGATTTAGATCTTTGGGACTGTATGTCCAGCGATGCATATTGGCAAATTTGTGCAGGTGTTGGATGAAGTTGAAGAAACTTTCTTTGTCATCGCCTTCCATGCTACGGCCTAAATTGTCCCCGTAAAACACTTTCATGTCATTGTCTGAATCCAAGATAATAACCATTGTTCCGTAGTTTTTACCGCTGGGGGAGATGTAATCAAAATTGAATACTTTGGCTTCGTCAGCTTGTGTGGGCTTGCCCATGGTATCCAGCATTTCAGGGTGGAAATTCTGCGATACTAGTAAATCGTTAAGTTGTTGAGCAATGTTATTTTCTTGTGCCATGGTAGTATATTTAGCCCATTATTGAGATAAAGGGCAAAGGCTCGATGATGTTGTCCGAGTGATCTTTGAGGTGTGAGTCCAGGTCCGAATGATATGTTTGCAGAAGCATCAGCATACGTGCTGCCAGCAGTGATGCCATCACAAGATCATCTGTTTCACCGGGTTTGGCAGCATAGCTAGCACCGTTGGCCACAAAGTTTTTGAGCTCTGAGATCAAGGGTTTTGAGTATATTTTCATACGCCCAGATTCCACTAAGATTTTGAACTTGTTACAAGCAGTAATCTTGGCCTTGTTTGTGGTGTTAAAGCCCTTGCGGAATCTGCGTCCTGTGGTACCGGTCACTGAGTTGTCGCTTAGGAAGTAGCCCGGAATGTTCTGTTCCCCGTATTCTGCAATACTGATCAATGCGGCTTCGCCAATGGTGTTGTTTTCCACACTGTAATAAATCTTCTTGTCATCCTTGACTGTTTCATTTAATGTTTTGACAATCTCAGCTAGGATCCTGACTTGCGTTGGTATGTCAGTTTTGTTGTGCCGCCACTCAGCTACCTGTTCTGTGGTATCTGCTTCAAACACTTGTATGGCAGCAGGGTCTCCACCTGTGCCCAAGCTGGGATCAAGTGCAACAATATACATTTTGTCTCGGTGTATTG
>JACCDW011723029.1_pt1 | contig 39980 bp, 37 predicted proteins | sample 7449781 | NCBI WGS metagenome assembly JACCDW01 (sample SAMN15323449, study PRJNA562643) | freshwater metagenome | isolation source: river surface water | place: USA:Blue River Watershed | collected 2017-08-18 | reverse complement strand
ATGGTGCAGTCTGCGCTGCCTGTCATGCCGCCGACGGTAACTCGACCACCCCGGTCAATCCCAAGCTGGCCCAGCAACACCCCGAATACCTGGCCAAGCAGCTGCAGGAATTCAAGTCCGGCAAGCGCGCCAATGCCGTGATGAGCGGCATGGTTGCAAGCCTGAGCGATGCCGACATGCGCAACATCAGTGCCTGGCTGGCTTCCAAGCAGGCCAAGCCCGGTTTTGCCAAAGACAAAGACAACGTCGCCCTGGGCGAGCGCATCTACCGCGGCGGCATTCCGGATCGCCAGGTGGCCGCTTGCGCCGGTTGCCATGCCCCCAACGGTGTTGGCATTCCAGCTCAGTACCCGCGTCTGTCGGGTCAGCATGCTGACTACACTGCCGCCCAGCTGGTGGCCTTCCGCGACGGCGCCCGCAAGAACAGCGCTCAGATGACGGGTGTGGCCGCCAAAATGAACGACCGCGAAATCAAGGCGGTGGCCGACTACGTGGCCGGTCTGCGCTGAACGCCGTGGCCTGCTTACCCCCTGGAGTTCAGGGTGCATTCATGTTGAGCAGGCCCTTCTAAGCGACAATTCAGGGAGACGGAAACGTATACCCCTGGCTCAAGCGGGTTTCGACCCGCTTTTTCTTTGCCTGCTTTTTTTGACTTGCCCATGACTGCCCCTACCGCCACTGTTGACACCGCAGCCGCGCCGCGAGGGTCGAAGGCCTGGTTGGAGTTGTTGGCCTCCATGCGCTTTGCCATTGCATTGCTCACGGTCATTTGCATTGCCTCCGTCATTGGCACCGTGCTCAAACAGCACGAGCCCTTGCCCAACTATGTCAACCAATTTGGCCCGTTTTGGGCCGAGGTGTTTGGTGCCCTGAGTCTCTACAGCGTCTACAGCGCCTGGTGGTTTTTGCTCATTTTGGCGTTTCTGGTGCTCAGCACCAGCTTGTGCATAGCACGCAACACCCCCAAGATCCTGGCGGACCTGAAGGTCTACAAGGAAAGCATCCGCGAACAAAGCTTGCGCGCTTTCCACCACAAAGCCGAAGGCGCTACGGGCGACGCCCCCGAGGCAGCAGCGCAGCGCCTGGGCCAGTTGCTCGCCACCGGGGGGTGGAAAGTGAAATTGCAATCCCGGGACGGTGGCTGGATGCTGGCCGCCAAGGCTGGGGCCGCCAACAAGCTGGGCTACATCGCTGCGCACTCGGCCATCGTGCTGGTGTGTGTGGGCGGCTTGCTCGACGGTGATTTGATTGTGCGTGCACAAACCTGGCTGGGTGGCAAAAGTGTTTACAGCGGGGGCGGTCTGATTTCCGACGTGCCCGAACAGCACCGTCTGTCCGAGCGCAACCCGACTTTCCGGGGCAACCTGATGGTGGCCGAAAACACCGCATCCAGCACCGCCATCCTTAACCAGTCCAGTGGCATCTTGCTGCAAGAGCTGCCTTTTGCAATCGAGCTCAAAAAGTTCATCGTCGAGTACTACTCGACCGGCATGCCCAAGCTGTTTGCCAGCGACATCGTGATCCACGACAAGGCCACGGGCGAGAAAACCGAGGCCCGCGTCGAGGTCAACAAACCCGCCAGCTTCAAGGGCATCGAGATTTACCAGTCCAGCTTTGACGACGGCGGCTCGCGCGTGAAGCTGCAGGCGGTGCCGATGGCCGCGGCCAGTAAAGCGTTTGAAGTGGAAGGCGTGATCGGTGGCAGCACCGAGCTGACCAATGGCAACGAGAAGTTGCGCCTCGAATTCACTGGGCTGCGCACCATCAACGTCGAGAACTTTGCCGGTCAACGCGGTGGTGCAGGCGGCGTCACCGATGTGCGCGCGGTGGACTTGCGTGAAAGCATCGAAGGCCGTCTGGGCGCAGGGCACAAGACCAGCACCAAAAAAGAGCTGCGCAACATCGGCCCCAGCGTGAGCTACAAGCTGCGTGATGCTGCCGGCCAGGCGCGTGAATACAACAACTACATGCTGCCGGTGGACATGGGCGACGGGCAGGGGGTGTTTCTGCTGGGGGTGCGCGAGAACCCCGGCGAAGCCTTCCGCTATCTGCGCTTGCCCGCCGACGAAAACGGCAGCCTGGATGGCTTTGTGCGCCTGCGAGCGGCCTTGCTGTCGCCCGAGCTGCGCACGCGTGCGGTGCAGCGCTACGCCCGCAAAGCGGTGGACCCCAAACGTCCTGAACTGACCCAACAGCTGGCCGATTCGGCGGACCGCGCACTGGGCCTGTACGCCGGGCTGGAGCAGGTCAATGGCAAAAAGGTCTGGGGCCTGCAAGCGGTGGCCGACTTCATGGAAGCCAATGTCCCCGAGGCCGAGCGCAACCGTGCGGGCGAGATGCTGATCCGCATCCTCAATGGCGTGCTGTTCGAACTGGACGCTGTGGCCCGTGAGCAGGCCCGCGCCAAACCGCTGCCGCAGGACAAGGTGCAGGGTTTCATGAACCAGTCGGTGCTGGCGCTGAGCGACGCGCCACTGTATTCGGCCCCCATGGCGTTCATGCTCCGGGACTTCACCCAGGTGCAGGCCAGCGTGTTCCAGGTGGCCAGAGCCCCTGGCAAAACCGTGGTTTACCTGGGCTGTACGCTGCTGATCCTTGGCGTTTTTGCGATGCTTTATGTCCGCGAACGTCGCCTGTGGATCTGGCTGACGCCTGTGGGCAGCGGCTCGGCCGCGCTGATGGCGCTGTCGTCCAACCGCAAGGCCATGGACATTGACCGCGAATTTGAAGAACTTAAGGTCCGCTTGCTCGATTCGAGCCGTGGATCGGAGAACGCTGCATGAACACGACGACCGTGACCTTGAATCCGGGTTTTTTCTCGGGCCGCAGCCTGGCCGATTGGGGCTTTGCCCTGCTGGCCTTGCTGGGCATGGTGTTTGCATTAGTGCAATACCAGCATGCCATGGATGGCTATGAACAGGCCATTTTGGTGTGCACCTGGCCTGCTGCCGTGTGGCTGGGCTGGTTCTGGCGCCCGGCGCTCAACCTGATGGTGGGTGTGGCCGCGCTGTCGCTGCTGACCATCGTCAGCTACCAGGGCGATCTGGCGCGCGCCGACAGCGTGTTCTGGCTCAAGTATTTCCTCTCCAGCCAGTCCGCGATCTTGTGGATGAGCATGGTGTTCTTCATCAGCACCGCTTTCTATTGGGCAGGCATGCTGATCCGCAGCCAGAGCGATGTGCTTGAAACCCTGGGCTCGCGCATGGCCTGGACGGGCGTCACGCTGGCGCTGGTGGGCACCATGGTGCGTTGGTACGAGAGCTACCTGATCGGCCCGGACATCGGCCACATCCCGGTGAGCAACCTCTATGAAGTTTTCGTCATGTTCTGCTGGATGACGGCAGTGTTCTACCTGTACTACGAAGGCCAGTACCAGACCCGCGCCCTGGGCGCCTTTGTCATGCTGGTGGTCAGCGCCGCCGTGGGCTTTCTGCTGTGGTACACGCTGGTGCGCGAGGCGCATGCCATCCAGCCGCTGGTGCCGGCCCTCAAGAGTTGGTGGATGAAGGTGCATGTACCCGCCAACTTCATCGGTTACGGCACCTTTGCCCTGTCGGCCATGGTGGCTTTTGCCTACCTGATCAAGCAGCAGGCCCATGAAACCCGCTGGTACAAGCTTGCGCCCCTGTGGCTGCTGGGCGCGGCGCTGTGCTTTGTGCCGATCGCCTTCCGTCAGCGTGGCGTGGCCGAAGCGGGCGGCAGCTACTGGGTGGGCTACGCCCTGATTGCGGCGCTCATTGCCGGCGGTATTCTGCTGGCGCGCCAGCGCCTGACCGAGCGCCTGCCCGCTCTGGAGGTGCTTGACGATGTGATGTACAAAGCCATTGCCGTGGGCTTTGCCTTCTTCACCATCGCCACCGTGCTGGGCGCGCTGTGGGCGGCCGAGGCCTGGGGCGGTTACTGGAGCTGGGACCCCAAAGAAACATGGGCCCTGATTGTCTGGCTCAACTACGCCTCGTGGCTGCACATGCGCCTCATGAAAGGCCTGCGCGGCACCGTGGCCGCCTGGTGGGCACTGGCGGGCCTGGGCGTGACGACGTTTGCCTTCCTGGGCGTCAACATGTTCCTCAGCGGCCTGCACAGCTACGGCACGCTCTGACGACCCTGCGCCCTGCAGGGCGCGCCGAAAAGGACCACAATGCACACGCCTTGTGTGCAGGAGTCCTTCATGCTGATCCGTTCTTCCGATTCCGCTTTCAACCACCCTGTGGCCAGTGACATCACGCCACGCGGGGTGTTCGAGTCGCGCCGCACGCTGCTGCAGCAGATGGCGCTGGGCGCCGCGGGTCTGTCACTGAGCAGCTGGGCCGCCCGCGACGCCCGTGCCCAGATGAGAGGCCCGGGCGTTCTGCCTGCGCTGGCCGCTGTGCCGTCCAACGTGCCTGGCGCGCAAACGATGGACAAGCCCACGGCCTACAAGGACGCCACCGGCTACAACAACTTCTACGAATTCGGCACCGACAAGTCCGATCCGGCGCGCTACGCCCACACCCTCAAGACCAGCCCCTGGATGGTCGAGGTGGAAGGCCTGGTCAAAAAGCCGGGCCGCTACGGCTTGGAAGACCTGATGAAATGGGGCGCGATGGAAGAGCGCATCTACCGTTTGCGCTGTGTCGAAGGCTGGTCCATGGTGATCCCGTGGGTGGGCTATTCACTGGCCGACCTCATCAAACGTGTGGAGCCTCTGGGCCATGCGAAGTTTGTCGAATTCGTCACCCTGGCCGATGAAAAGACCATGCCGGGCGTGCGCGGCGGCGCACTCGACTGGCCCTATGTCGAGGGCCTGCGCCTGGACGAGGCCATGCACCCGCTCACGCTGCTGGCTTTTGGCACGTACGGCGAGGTGCTGCCCAAGCAAAACGGCGCGCCCTTGCGCCTGGTGGTGCCCTGGAAATACGGTTTCAAGAGCGCCAAGAGCCTGGTCAAGATCCGCTTCGTGGACAAACAACCCACCTCGTCCTGGACCAAGGCCGCGCAGCAGGAGTACGGCTTTTATTCCAACGTCAACCCGAACGTGGACCACCCGCGCTGGAGCCAGGCCACCGAGCGGCGCATCGGCGAAGACGGCCTGCTGGCCAAAAAGCGCAAGACGCTGATGTTCAATGGCTACGAGCCGCAGGTGGGCCAGCTCTACGCGGGCATGGACCTGAAGAAAAACTACTGAGCATGCGCGGCTGGCTGCGCACCCGCACGGCCTGGTGGGCCTGCCTGGCCCTGGGCTTGCTGCCGCTGGCCTGGCTGCTGTGGCGCACTTTGGCCGACCAGCTCGGTGCCAATCCGGCCGAAACCCTGATCCGCGCCACCGGCGACTGGACCTTGCGCAGCCTGTGCCTGACGCTGGCCATCACTCCTGTGCGTGTGCTGCTGGGCGTGCCCGAACTGCTGCGCTTTCGCCGCCTGCTGGGCCTGCTCACCTTTGGCTACGCCTGCCTGCACCTGCTGTGCTACACGGGCTTTGACATGGGATTTGAATGGTCCGACATCGTGCACGACATTCCCAAGCGTCCCTTTGTGCTGGTGGGCACGCTGGCCTTTGCGCTGCTGCTGCCACTGGCTGCCACGTCATGGAATGGCGCCATCCGCCGCCTGGGCCCGCAGCGCTGGCAGGCGCTGCACCGCAGCGTCTACGCCATCGCCGTGCTGGCTGTTCTGCATTTCTGGTGGATGCGTGCGGGCAAGCAAAACTTCACCGAGGTGTGGGTGTATGGCTTGGTGCTGGCTGGCCTTTTGGTCTGGCGAATGGCCCGGCACTGGCGTGCCGATGGACGCGGCCTGGAAGGCCGGTAGCCTTTCAAATCAGCGCTCAGGACTTTGTAAGAATATTTGAATACCATTTGCCTCAAATTTGACCAAGATCGGTTTTCCGCCGGTGGTTCAGGGAGGCTCCATGAAAAAAGCAGGGATATTGGCGTTCTTGTGCGCGGCAGGCTTGTCGATGGGTGTGGCAGCCGAGCCGGGCGAGACTTTTTGGCAACACCGCATCGAGACCGAACAGGCGTTACCGGCCACGCCGCCACAGGTCTGGTCTTTGCTGATGGATTTTGAGCGCTACCCGCACTGGAACCCGTTCATCCGCCAGATCCAGGGCATGGCCCAGGTGGGGCAGACGCTGAAGGTGCGTGTGCAGCCCGCCGGGGGCTCGGAAATGGCGTTTGAGCCCGAGGTGCTGGTGGCTCAGGCACCGACCGAGTTTCGCTGGAAAGGCCAATGGCTGGTGCCGGGTTTGTTCGACGGCGAGCACTATTTCTTGCTGCGTCCCAGCGCAGATGGCCAGACGGTACTGGTGCATGGCGAGCGATTTTCGGGTTTGCTGGTGCCGCTTTTTAGGGGACAACTCAAGCAAGGGACGCTCACGGGCTTCAAGGCGATGAACGAGGCGTTGCGGCAGGAATTGCTGAAGACGAAGGCGTTGCGCTGACAGGATATTTGTATCCCATGAAATACGACCGAGGTATGATCCAGGTCGAGCAAACCGAACATTACGCCCGTTGGTTTTCGGCGCTTCGGGATCGGCAGGCGCGCGCACGAATCGACATCCGCAGCCGCAGACTGAGCTTGGGAAATTTCGGGGATGTGAAACCGCTGGGGTCAGGTATTTCGGAATTGCGCATTGACCACGGGCCCGGGTATCGCCTCTATTTTTTGCAGCGCGGCACAGAAATCGTGGTGTTGCTGGCAGGGGGTGACAAGGGCAGCCAGTCTCAGGACATGCACACTGCCAAAGCGTTGGCGGTCAACGTGAAGGAGCAATCATGACCTTGAGCGCAACACGGCCCTGGGATGCCGCAGAGCATCTGGAAACAGAAGAAGAGGTGGTGGCTTACCTGGAGGCCGCACTGGAGGATGGTGATCCGGCGCTGATCTCGGCCGCGTTGGGCGATATTGCGCGAGCCAGAGGCATGTCGAAGATCGCACGCGACACCGGTCTGGGTCGTGAAAGCCTCTACAAAGCCTTGTCGGCCGGAGGCAATCCGGAATTTGCCACCGTCCTCAAAGTGCTGCAGGCGCTGGGGCTGCGCCTGCACGCAGGGTCGGCCAGTCGCACCTGAGGCCGCCTGAAGGTCTGCTTCAGCCGACCAGTTGCTCCAGCGCAAAGGTGTCAAACGCCGATTCGCGCTGGCGGATCAGGTGGGCCTGCTCGCCATCGACCAGCACCTCGGCGGCGCGACCGCGCGTGTTGTAGTTGCTGGACATGCTCATGCAATACGCGCCGGCCGACAGCACGGCCAGCACATCACCGGATTGCACCACCAGCTGGCGGTCGCGGCCCAGCCAGTCGCCGCTTTCGCACACCGGGCCAACCACGTCGTACGTGAGCGCATCGCCGGTGCGGGGCGAGACCGGCACGATCTGGTGGAAGGCCTCGTACATGGCCGGGCGCGGCAGGTCGTTCATGGCCGCGTCAACGATGCAGAAGTTCTTTTGTTCGCCTGGCTTGGTGAAGACCACTTCGGTCAGACAGACGCCTGCATTGCCCACCAGCGAACGGCCAGGTTCGATCATCAGCTGGCGCTGGCCATAGCCGCGCGCGTCCAGCTTGGCCAGCAGCTGCGCCCACAGCGTGTCGGCTGCAGGGGGGGTGTCGCCGTTGTAGTCGATGCCCAGACCGCCACCAAAGTCGATGTGGTGGATTGCAACACCGGCTTTTTCGATGTCGGCCACCAGGTCCAGGATGCGGTCCATCGCGTCCAGGTAGGGCGTGACCTCGGTGATTTGCGAGCCGATGTGGCAGTCAATGCCCACGACTTGTAGGCCCGGCAGGCTGGCCGCGTGTTGGTAGACCTGCACGGCGCGCTCGTGCGCGATGCCGAACTTGTTGCCCTTCAGGCCGGTGGAAATGTAGGGGTGGGTCTTGGCGTCCACATTGGGGTTCACGCGCAGGCTGACCGGCGCCTTGGTGCCCAGCTCGACCGCCACGCTGCTGAGCACATCGAGTTCGGCTTCGCTCTCGACGTTGAAGCAGCCGATGCCCGCCTGCAATGCCTGCTTCATCTCGGCGCGGGTCTTGCCCACGCCCGAGAAGATGACCTTGGCCGGGTTGCCGCCCGCCGCCAGCACGCGCACCAGTTCGCCACCCGAGACGATGTCGAAGCCGCAACCGGCGTTGGCAAACACCTGCAGCACGGCCAGGCTGGAGTTGGCTTTCATGGCGTAGCAAATTTGCGCCTTGCGCCCGGCAAAGCCGCGCTGGTAGGCGGCCAGGGCCGACAGCATGGCGGCTTTGGAATAGACGAACAAGGGGGTGCCGTATTCGCGGGCCAGGTCGGCCAGGCGCACGCCTTCGATGTGCAGTTGATCGCCTTGGTAGGCCACAAACGGTTGGCCGGGCAGGGAAGTGGGGTTTGTCATGTTCAGCGGGAAGGATGGGAGGCGGCAGGCTGTGGCACCTGAGAGGGGGGGGACCAGGGGTTGAGCGTTTGCGGCAGCGTGGCGCGGCCTTGCGATTCGGGCGTGTTGGGCAGCACCAGTGGCCCTTTTTGACCGCAGGCACTCAGCATGGCCGCAAGCGCCACAAGGAGATGGCCGGTGACTAGAATTCTTGCAATGCTCAACATCCGACGATTGTAATGACCGACCTCGAATACATGGACCAGGCCGAACGCCTGCTGACACAGGTGGAAGCCTCTTGTGACCGCATCAACGACGAGACCGATGCCGACATCGACAACCAGCGCGTGGGCGGCATGGTCACGCTGACCTTTGCCAATCGCAGCCAGATCATCATCAACCTGCAAAAGCCCCTGCACGAAGTGTGGCTGGCTGCGCGCAGTGGTGGCTACCACTACAAGTTTGACGGCCAGCAGTGGCAGGACACCAAAGGCCAGGGCGAGTTCTGGGACAGCCTTTCGCGCTACGCCAGTGCGCAGGCGGGACAGCCCCTGCGCTTTGGGGACTGAGCGGCCCACGCCGCCGCATCAGTTGCGGAACAGGTCCAGGATGCGGCGTTTTTCGTCGCCCTGGCTCGAGCTGGCCGGTTTGTCCTCGGCCTTGTCGCTGAGGCCCAGCGAGGTCACGCCGCCGCGGGCGAATTCCTCGAACACCCAGTCGTTGCCCACTTGCACCAAGCCTTCGGGCACAGCGTAGCTTGACACGGGCACCTGGCGCAGCGCGGTTTCCATGTAGCTGATCCACACCGGCAGGCTCAGGCCACCGCCGGTTTCGCGGTCACCCAGCTTGCGTGGCGTGTCGTAGCCGATCCAGACGATGCCGGTGACGTTGGGGTTGTAGCCCGCAAACCAGGCGTCCATCGCGTCGTTGGTGGTGCCGGTCTTGCCGTACACGTCGGGGCGCTTGAGCATGGCCTGGGCGCGGGCCGCCGTGCCTGAGCGGGTCACTTCCTGCAGCAGGGTGTTCATCACGTAAGCGTTGCGCGGCGTGATGGCGCGCTGCGCCTCATCGGGCTGAGGCGCCACGGGGCTGTCCACCAGCACCTTGCCCTTGGGGTCGGTGATGCGGGTGATCAGGTGGGGCTGCACCAGGTAGCCGGTGTTGGCAAACACCGAATAGGCCGATGCCATCTGCATGGGCGTGACCGAACCGGCACCCAGGGCCATCGTCAGGTAGGCGGGGTGTTTGTCTTCGTCAAAGCCGAAGTGGCCAATCCATTCCTGCGCGTTGCGCGCGCCCACGGCTTGCAGCACGCGGATGGAGATCATGTTTTTGGACTTGGCCAGACCGGTGCGCAGGCTCATGGGGCCTTCAAACTTGCCGTCGTAGTTTTTCGGCTCCCAGGGTTGGCCGCCGGTCACGCCGCCATCAAAGAACAGCGGTGCGTCATTGACCACGGTGGCGGGTGTGAAACCTTTTTCAAGCGCGGCCGAGTAGATGAAAGGCTTGAAGCTCGAACCCGGCTGGCGCCAGGCCTGGGTGACGTGGTTGAACTTGTTCTTGGCAAAGTCAAAGCCACCCACCAGCGCGCGCACCGCGCCAGTTTGCGGGGTGAGTGCCACAAAAGCCCCTTCCACTTCAGGTTGCTGGGTGATTTCGTAGCCGCCCTTGGGCATTTGCACGATGCGCACCACCGCGCCGCGGCGCAGACGCACGGCAGGGGCGGCCTTGTCCGACAGGCCCGATTGCACCGGCTTGAGGCCTTCGCCGGTGATCTCGATGTTGTCGCCGTTGCCGCGTGTGACCACCACTTTGCGTGGCCCGGCTTCGAGCACCACCGCACTCAGCAGATCGCCGTTGTCGGGGTGGTCATCGAGCACATCGTCGATCGCGTCTTCCATTTTTTTGGCATCGATGGGCAGGTCGATGAACTTCTCGGGGCCACGGTAGATCTGACGGCGTTCGTAGTCCATGATGCCCTGGCGCAGCGCCCGGTAGGCCGCGCGCTGTTCGTCGGCCACCAGCGTGGTAGTGACATTCAGACCGCGTGTGTAGGTCTCTGCACCGTACTGCGCAAACACCATTTGACGCACGGTCTCGGCCACGTATTCGGCGTGCAGGATGCTTTTGTCGGCAGACGTGCGCAGGCGCAAGGGCTCGGCCTTGGCGCTGCGGGCCTGTTCGCGGGTGATGAAGCCGTTGTCCTCCATGCGCTCGATGATGTAGAGCTGGCGAGAGCGGGCGCGTTTGGGGTTGGCAAATGGGTTGTAGGCCGAAGGTGCCTTGGGCAGGCCAGCCAGCATGGCGGCTTCGGCCACCGTGATGTCCTTGAGTGATTTGCCGAAATAGGTTTCAGCCGCCGACGCGAAACCGTAGGCCCGGTTACCCAGAAAAATCTGGTTCATGTAGATCTCCAGGATCTGGTCCTTGGAGAGCATGTGCTCGAGCTTGTAGGTCAGCAGGATTTCGTAGATCTTGCGGGTGTAGGTTTTTTCAGACGATAGATACACATTGCGCGCCACCTGCATGGTGATGGTGGATGCCCCCTGGCTCTTGACACGGCCGATATTGGCAATGCCTGCGCGCAAGATGCCAAGATAGTCCACGCCGCCGTGCTGGTAAAAACGCGCGTCCTCGATGGACAGCACTGCGTCCTTCATCACCTTGGGGATCTCGGCAATCGGGGTCAGGTGGCGGCGCTCTTCGCCAAATTCGCCCATCAGCACGCCGTCGGCGCTGAACACGCGCAACGGCAATTTGGGGCGGTAGTCCGACAAGTCCGAGATATCGGGCAGGTTGGGATAAGCCATCACCATGGCCACGCCCGCTGCAAAGACAAGGGCCAACAAGCCGGCCACCGCCAGTCCTGCGCCCCACAACACCAGTCGGATCAGCCAGCGGCCGACACTGAAAGGAGATGGGGCAGAAGAGCTGTCTTTGGAAGAGGGGTGCTTGGCAGACATGGGACCTTTGTGCGCCGCGCCAGAAAGCGCCTGAAAGAGGCGCATTATAAAAATCCTGCTCGCTGCGCGTTTTACGGCAAATGAATTATTGAGTTATTTGGTATTAAAAAGTAATTGACACCCACGCCATATGCCCTTAAAAAAACAGCTGCACCAGCCCCTCAGAGGCAGGTCAAGGGCGAATCAGGGAGGAGACCCGCATGCAATGGTTCAAGCACGCAAGACATCTTCTGGGTGGTGCCACGCAGCGCACCCATGCCTGGGGCGCCATGCTCGATCCGCAAGACATTTTGCTGGCGGCATTGTCATTGCAAAAAAATGGGGCAGTGCGAGTCATTGTGTTTGAATGCCAGCACGCTCCGGCGGGACTGGTGCAACTTTCTGAACGCGATGACTGGCTGGTGCAGACCTTGCGCGGCCTGGGCAGCCATTTGCCCAGATCGCTGCGAACCATGGCTTTGGCGCTGGATGAGGAGCGCTGCAGACAAGGTGTGCTGGCAAACCGTCCTGGTATCAGCGTCCGACAGTGCCATGCCGAGGTCCAACTCGAAGCCGCTTCAGCCTGGGGTGTAGCTCCCGACGAAGTGTGCTTTGACTTTCGGGCCGAGGCTGGCGAGTTGCATTGGGCCGCCTGCCTGCGCGAAGACTTGCAGCAGTGGCGTGGCCACGCCCGCAACGCAGGCTGGCGCTTGCCCGTGGTCGAGCCTGGCCAGCAGGCGGGGCAGAGGGCGGCCCTGCACCTGCGAGGTGAAGCCGCCGGGCATGGCGCGGACTCGCCTCAGGACTGGCAGTTCGGTCGCACACCTGAACGAGTCCTGGCCGATGTGGATTGGTCCCAGCTGCAAGCCGGTCCCTTGTGGCGGCCGCTGGTGGCCTGTGGTGCGGCGCTTGGGGTGTTGCTGTGAACGCAGCGGCTTTGAATCTGCTGCGCTACCCCCGGCGAGGACCGCCGGAGCCCCAAGAATGGTGGCCAGCGCTGCTGGCGCTGGTGGCGGGTGTCGTCGTCGGTGCACTGTGGGTGCTGTGGCAGCACTGGCATCTGGAGCAGCTCGATCTGCAACGCGAACAGTTGCAGACCCAGGTCCACGCCGTGGCCACAGAGCGTGCTGCCGATGCTGCTCGCCACGCCCAGGCACAGCGACAACAAGCCTTGCACGCACGCGCGCAGGCCTGGCAGACACAGCAGGCACTGGGCTTACGCCTGCAGACCACACTCAGTGCACAGGGGCAGGCCCTGGGGTTACGTGTCCTGCGCTGGCAAGGCGATGGGCGACACATGCAGCTGCAAGCCTGGCTGCCCCGTGTACAGCAAGTGCCCGTGTTGGTGTCGGCCTTGTCCGCACTGGGGCAGAGGCCATGGACCGTGCAAAGCCTGGACGCCCCGGCTGCAGCCGCCCCTGGGCTGGATGCGACCGAGGGTGGTGTGCTGGTGCTGCTGCAGGCCCCTTGGCCGCAGGCCACCTCCGAAAAAAACCAGCCCACACCATGAAAGCAGGGAGCATGACCTGGAGGCCTGAGCAACAACGCCGCGCGCTGATGCTCGCCATGGTGGCAGTGCTGGGGGCGGGTGGTTTTGCCTGGGTGTTTGGGCCTGCTTTGGACGAGGTGGATGCGCTGCAGAGGGACCTGGCGCAATTGCAGACCCAGCCACCGCTGACCCGCACGGCAACTGCCTCGGCTCCGCCAGAGCCCGCTGCCAGCGCGGCCTGGCCAGAACCGGCGCAGGCCACCATTCTGTGGCCTTGGTTGCAGCAGCGCTTACAGGCACAGGGCTTGCAGGTGCTGGCCTTGCGCCCGCAAACCATGAACACGCCCGCGTCAGGCCTGCCCGAACAGGCGGTGATTTTGCAATTGCAGGGCCACTGGCCGGACTGGCACGCATGGAGCCAGGACATGGCGGCGCACGCTCCCTGGTGGGGGGTCGATCAATGGCAGGTCGTGCCTGCCGGGGCGGGTCAGGTGCGCATCGAATTGCAGGCACGGGTGGGCCTGTGGCCTGCCACGCTGGCCTGGCCCGAGCGATCAAGCTGGGTGGCACCAGAATGGCCATTGGTGCGCGCCGCCGCTGGCAGCCGCGAGCCCCTTTTCGGCTTGCACGGCGCAGAAGCAGGGGCTGCCCAATCCGTGTCGGCTTCGCGTCCGTTAGCGCCAGCATCGTCCGATCCGCGAGGGTGGCCGGTGCATGCCTTGCGGCTGCAGGGGGTGTGGCAGCAGGCCGACCAATGGCATGCGGTGCTGGGCGACGGGCTGGCGCACGTCACTGTGCAGCCAGGCCAACGGGTCGGGCAAGAGGGCTACCGGGTGCAGCGCATTGCGCAGGACGGCGTGGTGCTGAGGGCTGACAAGGAGGAACCGGTGTTGCGCCTGGACTGGCGGGGAGGTCAACCATGACGTTGAATCTAGGCAAGGTGATGGCGTGCAGCGTGTTGTGGGGGCTGCTGGCGCATGCCACCATGCCTGTGCAAGCGCAGGCTCTGGGCAGTACGCATGCGTTCGCCCAGGCCCCAGCGCTCAGTGCCAGCGACAGTGCGCCCATCAGCCTGAATTTTCACAATACCGAGGTGCGCGCCCTCATGCAGGTGTTTGCTGATTTCACCGGGCTGAACTTTGTGACCACCGACAGCGTGAACGGGCAGGTGTCGGTGCGGCTGCAGCAGGTGCCTTGGCCGCAGGCTCTACAGGTGGTGCTTCAAGCCAAGGGGCTTGTGGCACGCCAGGACGGGCGGGTGGTCTGGATCGCACCGCAGGACGAATGGCTGCTGCGTGAGAAGAAAACGCTGGAAGCTCAGGCCGCACTGGACGGTGTGAGCCCGCTGCAGATGGTCTCGATGCGCCTGCAATACGCGCGTGCCAGCGAAGTGGCGCAGCGCCTGCAGGGGGCTGGTGCGGGCAGTCCTGGTGGCGGGCGTTGGCTGAGCGCGCGTGGCAGTGTGATGGCCGAGCCCCGCACCAACCAGCTCTTCATCAGCGACGTGCCCGCCCGGCTGAGCGAGTTGCAACAGATCGTGACGCGGCTGGATGTGCCGGTGCGCCAGGTGCTGATCGAGGCGCGCATCGTCGAGGCGGACGATCAGTTTGGCGAGTCACTGGGCGTGCGCTTTGGCATGGGCGCCAGCCGCTCTGCGGTGCTCAACGGACAGTTCACCAGTGTGGGGCAGCTGGGGGTGACCAATGCCGCAACCGGCGCAGGCGCCGTCAGTGGCAACCAAATTTCGTTCCCGGCGGGTGCTGCCGGACAAACGTTGGTGGCGCCCGCCAGTGTGGCGGTGTCCCTTTTCAATGCTGCCGCCGACCGCTTCATCAACCTGGAGCTGTCAGCGCTCGAAGCCGATGGACGTGGCAAAGTGGTGTCGCGCCCACGCGTGATCACGGCCGACCAGACCAAGGCCCTGATCGAGCAGGGTACGGAGCTGCCTTACCAGACCGCAACGACCAGCGGTGGCAGCACACTGACGCAAATCACCTTCCGCAAGGCCAACCTCAAGCTCGAAGTCACGCCTCAGATCACGCCCGAAGGTTCGGTGGTGCTCGATGTGGACGTCAACCGCGACAGCGTGGGCCAGCTCACCACAGCCGGTTACGCCATCAACACCAAACACGTCAAAACCCAGGTGCGTGTGCAGGACGGTGGCACCGTGGTGCTGGGCGGCATTTTTGAAGACGCCGACAAAAATGACGAGGCCAAAGTGCCCTCTCTGGGCGATGTGCCTGTGCTGGGCTGGTTGTTTCGCAACCGTCAGCAGCTGCGCCGTCGCAGCGAGTTGCTGGTGTTTTTGACGCCGCGCGTGGTCTCTGAGAGCGTGAATCCCGCAGAGTTGGTGGGGCCGGTTGCCCCGCATCCAGATCCCCGCCCCTGAGTCGGGCGCTCGGGCTACTCGCATACACTTGAGGGTTTTCGGTGCAAGCTGGGCAGAAGCCTGGCGTCGCCATTGCGTGTGAGACGGTCTTGAGCATCATTTTTGTCGGTCTGCCGGGTGCAGGCAAAACCACCATCGGGCGCCAGCTGGCACGTCGCCTGGGTGTGTCTTTTGTCGATTCGGACCATGTGATCGAAGAACGCCTGGGTTGCTCCATTCGCGAATACTTTGCACGCGAAGGCGAAGACGCTTTCCGCGACGTGGAGCAGGCCGTGCTCGACGACCTGAGCCAGAACCACAAAGGTGTGCTGTCCACAGGCGGTGGTTCTGTGCTGCGCGAAGCCAACCGCCGCCATTTGCACGAGCGAGGCCAAGTGATTTACCTGCGCACCTCGCCCGAAGATGTGTTTCGCCGCGTGCGGCACGACACCGGCCGCCCGCTCTTGCAGGTGGACGACCCGCTGGGCCGCCTGCGGGCGCTCTACGAAGCGCGTGACCCGCTTTACCGTGAGACGGCGCACTACGTGATCGAAACGGGCCGCCCCTCGGTGCCCGCGCTGGTCAACAAGATCATGATGCAGCTCGAACTGGGCGGGCATTTGCCGTTGGCGTCCTGAGCTGGAATCACCGCTCCTGCAGGGTTTGTGCTGCCTCAACCATGAAGCGCAGCCGCTTTTGTCCCTGCCACTCGTCGGCGTCGAGCCGGTAGGCCAGTTTCACGCGTGCGGGCAAGGGCTCAACATGGTTGAACCAGATGCCGTCCACTGGCTGGCCCTGGTGCTTGAGTTTGAGCGCCAGGTGTTTTTCGCCCACCAGCCGCTGTGACAGCACTTCGACCTCGTCGCTGAAAACCGGTGCGGCAAAGCCCTGCCCCCAAACCTCGCGTTGCAACATGTCCACCAGTTCGGTGCGGCGGTATTCGGGGGCCAGTGGGCCGTCGGTCTCCAGGCGACGCTGCAGGGTGGCGGCGTCCAGCCACTCCAGAGCGACCTGGTTCAAGGTCGCTTCAAACACCTCGAAATGCTCTTCGGCAATGGTGCAACCTGCCGCCATGGCGTGGCCGCCAAAGCGCAGCAGCACGCCCGGCGCGCGCTTGGCCACCAGGTCCAGGGCGTCGCGCAAATGAAAGCCCGCAATCGAGCGCCCCGATCCCTTGAGTTCGTGTTCCTTGCCGGGTGCAGTGCTGGCCGCAAAGACAAAGGTGGGCCGGTGGTGGGTGTCTTTCAGGCGCGATGCGACGATGCCGACCACGCCTTCGTGAAAGTCCGGGTCGAACACGCACAGTACAGGCGGTGGTGTTTCACCTTCCTCCAACAGCGACTCGGCCATCTCCATCGCCATCTCGCGCATGTCCCCCTCGATCACGCGGCGTTCGCGGTTGATGGTGTCCAGCTGTTTGGCCAGTTCGTCGGCGCGGCCAAAGTCGTCGGTCAGCAGGCATTCGATGCCCAGCGTCATGTCGGCCAGGCGACCGGCTGCGTTGATGCGTGGGCCCAGGGCAAAGCCAAAATCAAAGGTGGTGGCACGTGGCGCTTCACGGCCTGCCGCACGGAACAGCGCGGCCATGCCCGGCGGCAGCGCACCTGCACGCACGCGCTTGAGGCCTTGCGCCACCAGGCGGCGGTTGTTGGCGTCGAGCCTGACCACGTCGGCCACGGTGCCCAGGGCCACCAAAGGCAGCAGCGCGTCCAGTTTGGGCTGTGTGGCAGCGTTGAAATGTCCGCGTGCGCGCAGTTCGGCGCGCAGGGCCAGCAGCACATAAAACACCACGCCAACCCCCGCCATCGACTTGCTTGCGAAGGTACAGCCAGGTTGGTTGGGGTTGACAATGACTTCGGCGGCAGGCAGTTGATCGGCAGGCAGGTGGTGGTCGGTCACCAGAACTTGCATGCCCAGGGCTTGGGCAGCAGCCACGCCTTCAACGCTGGCGATGCCGTTGTCCACCGTAATCAGCACATCGGTGCCCTGCGCTTTCACGCGCTGGGCAATCGGCGGCGTCAGGCCATAGCCGTCCACCACGCGATCGGGCACCAGGTAGCCCACCTGGTGGGCCCCCAGCATGCGCAGGCCGCGCACGGCGACGGCGCAAGCGGTGGCCCCGTCGCAGTCGTAATCGGCCACGATGCACAGGCGTCGGTCGGCGGCAATCGCATCGGCCAGCAAACGGGCGGCTTCTTGCGCGCCTTTCAGGCCGATGGGCGGCAGCAGTTTGGCCAGGGCGTCGTCAAGTTCGTCGGGGGTGTTCACGCCACGTGCGGCGTACAGGCGTGCCAGCAGCGGGTGCACGCCCGATTGTTCGAGCGCCCAGGCGCTGCGCGGCGGAACGTCGCGGGTCAGGAGTTGCATGTCGGGGTCAGGAGGTGGCCAGCAAGGCCCGCAAGGTGGCCGTGGTGTCGGGAGAAGAAAAAGCCTGCCGCAGCCGACCCAGCAGCTTGCCGGGACGGGCTCGCCAGTGCTGCGCGCTGGACTCGCTGCACAGCGTCAGTTGCAGACCAGGGGTGTCGGGCGCGGGCAGCTGTGCGTCCAGGGTTTGCCAGGCGGTGCGCCAGGCGTTCGCATCGCCGCGCAAAGCGCTGTTGCGCAGGGTGTTGATGGTGTGCACTTCGGTGCTGGCGGGCGCCGTCGGCGGCAAGCGACCAGCGCCATGCACCCAAAACGCATTGACCGGCTGCAGGCCACGCGCCAGCCGTGCGTCGTTGACCGGGTGGTTGTAGGCCAGCATCTGCATTTCGCTGTGCAGGCGCCCCAGTTTGGGAGGCAGGCCCGTGGTGATCCAAGGGCGCACATTGGCGTTGACCACACGGTCCAGAGAAGCCGAGGCCCAACCCGCCAGCATCTCGCCTTGGGCATGCCAATGCAGCGCATCGTGCCAGCGCACCTGCAGACCGTCTTCTTGCAAATAGGGCTGCAGGGTGTGCAGCAAGGCCTGCGACTCTTCGTCGTCCAGCTGCAGCGTGGCGGGGTCCATCATGAAGACTTGGTCCATGCCGATCTGCCAGTGGCAGGGGGTGATCCAGGCCTGTGCGCTGTTACCGGCCAAGCCGCTTTGCCATGCCGCCCAGGGCAAGGGGCCTTGTGCGTCCCAGCCCAGCGCGTGGGCGTGTGCGCGTTCGTGCGGCATGGCGTGGGGCGGGCGTTCTGCGGCGGGGTCGGTGTCCTGGCCTGTCGCTTGCAATTGGCGCAACAGGGCCTTCAGGCGGGGCAGGTGCAGGCCGTCCAGCGCGCTGGGGGGCAGTTGGGCGCTGGCGGCGTAGGCGATGATGCAGTGCATGGCCTGCGATTGTCGCAGGCTTGCACGCGGCACACTGCACAATAGCGGCATGTCTTTTACCCGAACCTGGCCCTACGAGCTGGTGCTGGGCTGGCGCTACACCCGCGCCGGTCGCGCCAGCCGCCGCAACGGCTTCATATCCTTTATTTCCGGGGTGTCCATGCTGGGCATCGCCCTGGGCGTGGCCGCGCTCATCATCGTGTTGTCGGTGATGAACGGCTTTCAACGCGAGGTGCGCGACCGCATGCTGGGCGTGGTCTCGCACATCGAAATTTATGCCGCCAGCGGCGAAGCGCTGCCCGATGTGGAGGGCTTGCGTGCGCGGCTGCTTGCGCATCCGGAAGTCAAGGGGGCGGCACCTTTTGTCAGCGCGCAGGCCTTGCTGGCGCGCGGCGAAGACATGAAGGGGGTGCTGGTGCGTGGCATCGATCCGGTACTGGAGCCACAAGTCAGCGATTTGCAGGAAGGTCAGGCCGGGGTGTTGCAGTCGCTGGCGGCAGGCGGTTTTGCCGTGGTGATCGGCCGTGATCTGGCCATGGCGATGGGGGCCGTGCCCGGCACATCGGTCACGCTGATTTCGCCGTCCGGGCAGGTCACGCCTGCGGGCGCCTTGCCCCGGCTCAAGCAAATGCGTCTGGCGGGTCTGTTTTCTTCGGGCCATTACGAATATGACTCGGCCCTGGTGCTGATGCACGTCGAGGATGCGGCGCGCCTGTTCCGCCTGGAGGGGCCGACCGGCGTGCGTGTCAAACTGCGTGACCTGCACCAGGCCCGCGCCGTGGCGGCTGAACTGCAGCAGGAGCTGGGTGGCGAGTTTTATGTCCGCGACTGGACACAGCAAAATCGCACCTGGTTCGCTGCGGTGCAGGTTGAAAAGCGCATGATGTTCATCATCCTCACGCTCATCGTGGCGGTGGCGGCTTTCAACCTGGTCAGCACCTTGGTGATGACGGTGACCGACAAGCGGGCCGACATCGCCATCTTGCGCACGCTGGGTGCGAGCCCGCGCAGCATCATGGGTATTTTTGTGGTGCAGGGCGCGACGGTGGGCGTGATCGGTACCTTCAGTGGTTTGGCGCTGGGCTTGCTGGTGGCCTTCAACATCGATGTCATCGTGCCCGCACTGGAGAAGCTGTTCAATGCCAGTTTCCTGCCCAAGGACATCTACCTGATCAGCCGCATGCCCAGCGAGCCGCTGGCCAGCGACATCGTGCCCATTGCTGTCATTTCGCTGATCTTGGCCTTTGTGGCCACCCTGTATCCGAGCTGGCGTGCCAGCCGCGTCAACCCCGCCGAGGCCCTGCGCTATGAGTGAAACTTCTACGCCGGTCTTGCAGGCCTTCCGCATCTTCAAGGGCTACAACGACGGCGCGCTCAAGGTGCAGGTACTGCATGGGGTGGACCTGGCGGTGCATGCGGGCGAGACGCTGGCCATCGTGGGCGCTTCGGGTTCGGGCAAGAGCACGCTGCTGCATGTGCTGGGCGGGCTGGACGCGCCCAGCTCGGGCACGGTGCAGTTGCTAGGACACTCGCTCACGGCCGCGTCACCGGCCGAGCAGGGGCAAAAGCGCAACCGCCACCTGGGCTTTGTCTACCAGTTTCACCATTTGCTGCCCGAATTCACCGCCCAGGAGAATGTGGCCATGCCGCTGTGGATTCGCCGCATGCCGCACGAGCAGGCCATGGCGCAGGCCGCGCAGTGGCTCACGCGTGTGGGCCTGGCTGAGCGCCTGGACCACCGCCCCGCCGAGCTTTCGGGTGGTGAGCGCCAGCGTGTGGCCATGGCGCGTGCGCTGGTGACCGAGCCGGCCTGCGTGCTGGCCGACGAGCCTACCGGGAACCTGGACCGCGCCACGGCCGATGCCGTGTTTGACCTGATGCTGCAGCTCGCACGCGAGCGTGGCATGGCGTTTGTGGTGGTCACGCACGACCGCAGCCTGGCCGCGCGTTGTGACCGCCAGTTGCAGCTGGTGCAAGGGCAGCTTTCTGATCTCTGATGTGGATCGACACCCACTGCCACCTGGACGCGCCGGAGTTTGACGCCGACCGTGATGCGGTGCGCCAAGAAGCGCGAGTGGCAGGCGTTGACCTGTGCGTCTTGCCGGCCGTGCAGCGCCGCGACTGGGTGGCGGTACAGACCCAGGGCGCGCGCCATGGCGACGCGTATGCCCTGGGCATCCACCCCTTGTATGTGCCGCAAGCCCATGACGCCGATTTGGACGCCCTGGATGCGGCCCTGAGCGCTGCTTGTGGTGACCCGCGCCTGGTGGCGGTGGGCGAGATCGGACTGGACTTTTTTGTGCCCGCGCTGTGCACGCCCGAGATGCGCGAGCGGCAGTGGCACTTTTACACGGCCCAACTGGCGTTGGCCAAAAAGCATGGCCTGCCGGTGATTCTGCATGTGCGGCGTTCGGCCGATTGGTTGCTCAAGGGCTTGCGACAAACGAAGGTGCACGGTGGCATTGCCCACGCCTTCAACGGCAGCGCGCAACAGGCCCAGGCTTTCATCGACCTGGGCTTTGCTCTGGGCTTTGGCGGGGCCATGACATTCGAACGCGCCACCGCCCTGCGCGAGCTGGCGCGCAGCCTGCCGATGCACGCGCTGGTGCTGGAGACCGATGCGCCCGACATCCCGCCGCAATGGATTTACCGCACCGCCCAAGACCGCTGCCAAGGGCAGGCACAAGGCCGCAACAGCCCGGCTGAGTTGCCGCGCATCGCGCAGGTACTGGCCGAGGTGCGGGGCATGCCCCTGTCCGAAGTGCAGGCGCAGACCACGGCCAACGCAGTGCGTGTATTGCCTGCCTTGAAGGGCTTGCTGTGAGCCGCCTGCAGGGCTTGGGCGTGTGGGATGTGTATGCCAGCTGCGAGCGCGAGGGCAGCCCGGACAGTGCGATCCGCCACGCCCAGCGCAACGACTTTGCAGGTCTGCTGCGCACCAGTCCGCAACTGACGGGCATAGCCTACAACGGCGGTGAGAGCTTTCGCCATGCGAACGCCGTGGAACAATCGCTGGCCCATGCGGGCCTGGCCGGTCGGGTGACGCTGCACAAGCTGCCGTTCACCAGCGCGGCCAACGCTTCATGGACTTTTGACCGCAAGCTGGCCGCCTGGCGTGCCGTGCTGCAAGAACATGGACTGCTATGAGCCGCAACAAAACCATCAACCTGCCCGAAGTCAATTTCTCCGAGGACGGTGACATCCGCTATTTGCACCTGGCCTCGCCCTGGATTCAGGGCTCTATGCTGATCAAGAAGCCCTACGACATTGAGCTGGAATATGTGCAGCGCATGATGGCTTGGCTGCTTTTCATGCCCGCCACCGAAGTCAAGGGTGCCCACGCCATGCAGTTGGGCTTGGGGGCAGGCACCATCACCAAGTTTTGTTACAAGAAACTCAAGATGACCTGCACGGCCATCGAACTCAATCCGGGCGTGCTGCACGCCTGCCGGGGCTGGTTCAGGTTGCCGCCCGACGACGAGCGCCTGCGCGTGGTGCTGGCCGATGCGGCCGAGGAAATCCGTTCGCCTGAATGGAAGGGCGTGGTGGATGCCCTGCAGGTGGACCTGTACGACCACGAAGCCGCTGCCCCCGTGCTCGACAGCGAGGACTTCTACCGCGACTGCCGCGCCTTGCTCAGCCCCAATGCCTGCATGACGGTCAATTTGTTTGGTCGCTCGTCAAGCTTTGAGACCAGCCTGCAAAAAATCTGTGCCGCGTTTGGCGAAGACGCGGTATGGGCTTTCAAGCCCACGCGCGAAGGCAACACCATCGTGCTGGCGCAGCGTATGCCCATGCGCCTCAAGCGCGAAGAACTGATGGCCGCAGCCGAGCGCATCGAGGCCCAATGGGACCTGCCTGCCACCAAATGGTTGCGCGTGTTCAAGCCCGTTCAAAAATAAACCACGATCACCCCCTTTTCGCGGCGCAAGCCGCATGAATCCTAGGGTTTTCCCTTGCGGGTCGCGCCCGGGACATAGGTGGAACCCACATGGAGCAGGCGCCATTCCTCCAACACAATCGCCACATCCAAAATTCTGGAGGAGTTGTATCGTGCTCATCAAAAGTCAGAAAGACTTTTTCTCGGGGCTGATGTTCACCGTGGTTGGTGCGGCATTCGCCTACGGGGCTACCGGCTACAGCGTCGGTACTGGCGGCCGCATGGGGCCGGGTTATTTCCCCTTGCTGCTGGGTGTCATCCTGGCGTTCCTGGGGGGCATCATCATGTTCAAGGCCTTCGTGTCCAAAGCGCATCCGGATGGCGACAAGATCGGCAAATGGGCCTGGAAGCCCCTGGTCCTGATCATTTCGGCCAACTTGCTTTTCGGCGTCATGCTGGGCGGTCTGCCGAGCATCGGTCTGCCCCCCATGGGCCTGATCGCTGGCATCTTTGCGCTGACCATTGTGGCCAGCCTGGCAGGTGACCGTTTCAATCTCAAAGAGGTGCTGATCCTGTCGGTGATCCTGTCGATCGGCAGCTACGGTGCCTTCATCCTGCTGCTCAAGCTGCAGTTCCCGGTTTGGCCCACGTTCATCGCAGGCTGAGGAGCAGAACAACATGGAACTTTTTAACAACCTCGCACTCGGTTTTGGCGTCGCCTTCACTTTCCAGAACCTGATCTACGCCTTCATCGGCTGTCTGCTGGGCACGCTGATTGGCGTGCTGCCTGGTGTGGGCCCCGTGGCCACCATCGCCATGCTGCTGCCCGCCACCTATGCGCTGCCCCCGGTGGCTGCGCTGATCATGCTGGCCGGTATTTACTACGGTGCCCAGTACGGTGGTTCCACCACCGCCATTTTGGTGAACCTGCCTGGTGAAGCCTCTTCGGTCGTGACCATGATCGACGGCTACCAGATGGCCCGCAAGGGCCGTGCCGGCCCCGCGCTGGCCGCTGCCGGTCTGGGTTCCTTCTTCGCTGGTTGCGTTGGCACCCTGATCCTGGCCGCCTTTGCCGCGCCGCTGACCGAGGTCGCCTTCAAATTCGGCCCCGCCGAATACTTCTCGCTGATGGTGCTGGGCCTGATCGGCGCTGTGGTGCTGGCTTCGGGCTCGCTCATCAAAGCTGTGGCCATGATCGTGCTGGGCCTGCTGATGGGTCTGGTGGGTACCGACGTGAACTCTGGCGTGGCCCGCTTCTCGTTCGACATCCCTGAACTGACCGATGGCATTGGCTTCATCACCATTGCCATGGGTGTTTTCGGTTACGGTGAGATCATCCAGAACCTGTCGCACAAGGAAGAAGACCGCGAAGTTTTCACCGGCAAGGTGGAAGGTCTGATGCCCAATGCCGAAGACTTCAAGAACATGGTGCCTGCTGTGCTGCGCGGTACCGCCATCGGTTCCATCCTGGGCATCCTGCCCGGCGGTGGCGCCCTGTTGGCGGCCTTTGCGGCCTACACCATCGAGAAAAAGACCAAGCTGAAAAAAGGCGAAGTGCCTTTCGGCCAGGGCAATATCCGTGGCGTGGCTTCTCCTGAATCGGCCAACAACTCCGGTTCGCAGACCTCCTTCATCCCGCTGCTGACGCTGGGCATTCCGCCCAATGCCGTGATGGCGCTGATGGTGGGGGCCATGACCATCCACAACATCCAGCCCGGCCCGCAGGTGATGACCAGCAACCCCGAGCTGTTCTGGGGCCTGATCGCCTCCATGTGGATCGGCAACGCCATGCTGGTGATCCTGAACCTGCCGCTGATCGGCATCTGGATCAAGCTGCTCACGGTGCCCTACCGCTGGCTGTTCCCTGCCATCGTGCTGTTCTGCGCGATCGGTGTGTACTCGACCAACAACAACACCTTCGACATCTGGATGGTGGCGGCCTTCGGTGTGATCGGTTACCTCTTCATCAAGCTGGGCGTGGAACCTGCCCCCTTGCTGCTGGGCTTCATCCTGGGCCCGATGATGGAAGAGAACCTGCGCCGTGCCATGCTGCTCTCGCGTGGTGACTGGAGCGTGTTCGTCACGCGTCCGCTGTCGGCCAGCCTGCTGGCTGCCGCTGCAGTGCTGCTGGTGATCGTGATGCTGCCAGCGGTCAAATCCAAGCGCGAAGAAGCTTTCGTCGAAGAGTGATTTTTGCTTGAGCTTCCATGACAACGGCCCCTCGGGGCCGTTTTCTTTTTGTGGACTTGTCGTCACACGGACAGCGGGGTTCTTGGTGCTCTGCCACAATCGTCACATGAATAAAAGACAGCTCATCTTGCTGGGCGCCGCGGTCTGCTCTGCGGCATTTTTCATGACCGGTGCAGCGCACGCGCAGGCCTACCCGACCAAGCCGATCCGCCTGATCGTGCCCTTTCCGGCCGGTGGCGCCACCGACCTGTTTGCGCGCAGCCTGTCGCAAAAGCTGGGCGAGCGCCTGGGCCAGTCGGTGGTGGTGGACAACAAACCAGGCGCTGGTGGTACGCTGGGCTCTGACCTGGCGGCCAAGGCCACAGCCGATGGCTACACCCTGCTGCTGTCCACGACCAGCACACATTCGATTGGCCCCAATCTGAACCCCAAAATCCCCTACGACGCGGTGCGCGACTTCACGCCCATCGGTCAGGTGGGCAATGCGCCCAGCATCATGCTGGTGCCCAACAGTTCGCCCGCCAAGACCGTGCAGGAATGGATTGCGCTGGCGCGCCAAAAGCCAGGCCAACTCAACTATGCGTCCAGCGGCAACGGCACCATCGTGCAGCTCACGGCCGAGCTCTTCAAGTCGCAGGCCAACCTGTTTGTGGTGCACATCCCCTACAAGGGCACGGCGCTGGCCATTCCCGATCTGGTCAGTGGCAAGGTCGATGTGCTGTTTGACTCCCTGCCCACCGGCCTGCCGCATGTGAAAGACGGCCGACTGCGTGCCCTGGGCGTCACGTCTGCCAAACGCAGCCCGCTCGCGCCCGACCTGCCGCCGATCTCGGACGTGCTGCCGGGCTACGAGTCCACCACCTGGTTTGGCCTGTTCGGCCCCAAGGGCTTGCCTGCTGACGTGGTGGCCCGCGTGAACACCGCTGCCAACCAGGTGCTCAAAGACCCCGAGGTCATCGACAAGCTCACGCGCCTGGGCATCGAGCCTGTGGGCGGTACACCGGCGCAGTTCACGGCCATGCTGACGACCGAGCTGGCCAAGTGGAAAAAGATCATCAACGAACGCAAGATCACGCTGGACTGAACACCCCATGAACTTCAATTTCAGCAACCCCTACACCAGCACCCGCCTGCCGCTGTTTGCGCGCAACATCGTCTCCACCTCGCACCCGCTGGCGGCCCAGGCTGGCCTGCGCATGATGCAAAAAGGCGGCAACGCGGTGGACGCGGCCATCGCCGCCGCCGCGGCCATCACCCTGACCGAACCGGTGAGCAACGGCCTGGGCTCGGACGCGTTTTGCATCTTGTGGGACGGCCAGCAACTGCATGGCCTCAACGCCTCCGGCCCGGCCCCCGCCACTTGGACGCCCGAGTACTTTCACCGCAAATACGGCCAGGACACCAAGACGCCGCCCAAGCGCGGTTTCGATTCGGTGTCGGTGCCCGGCGCCGTGGCGGGCTGGGTTGCCCTGAGCGAGCGCTTTGGCAAACTGCCTTTTGCCGACCTGCTGGAGCCCGCCATCGAGATCGCCGAGCGTGGCTACCTGATGCCGGTGGTGGTGCAGCAGAAATGGCTGGCGGCCACACCCGAGCTGCACTCGCAGCCCGGCTTTGCGCAAAGCTTTCTGCCCTGGGGCCGCGCGCCGCAGGTGGGCGAGCTGTTCCAGTTCAAGAACGCGGCGCGGGGTCTGCGCGCGATTGCCGAGTCCAAAGGCCAGGCCCTGTACGGCGGCGAGATCGCAGAGGCCATTGAAAAGTTTGCTGCTCAAAACGGCGGCAGCATCACCGCGCGTGACCTGGCCGCCTACAAACCGGAATGGGTCACGCCCATTGCCAAACACTACCGCGGCTACACCCTGCACGAGATCCCGCCCAACGGCCAGGGCATTGCGGCGCTGATCGCGCTGGGCATCCTGTCCAACTTTGACCTGGCCTCGCTGCCGGTGGACGGCGTGGCCTCGCAGCACTTGCAGATCGAAGCCATGAAGCTGGCCTTTGCCGATGTGTACCGCTACGTGGCCGACCCCCGCAGCATGGATGTGACGCCCGAGCACATGCTGGACGACGCTTACCTGGCCAGCCGCGCACGCCTGATTGACTTGAAAAAAGCCCAGAACTTCCAGGCCGGCAACCCGGTCAAGGGCGGCACCATCTACCTCACGGCTGCCGACGAGAACGGCATGATGGTCAGCTTCATCCAGAGCAACTTCATGGGCTTTGGCTCGGGCGTGGTGGAGCCGACCTACGGCATCAGCCTGCAAAACCGGGGGCACGGCTTTTCCACCGACCTGGCGGGCGCCAACCGTGCCAACCTGGTGGCGCCGGGCAAGCGGCCTTTCCACACCATCATCCCGGCCTTCCTCACGCAAAACGGCCAGCCTGTCATGAGCTACGGCGTGATGGGCGGCAACATGCAGCCCCAGGGCCACATGCAGACCCTGGTGCGCATGCTCGACTACGGGCAGAACCCGCAGGCCGCGTGTGACGCGCCGCGCTGGCGCTTCAATGCCGGGCTCAACATCAACGTTGAAGCCGCCATGAATGCGGGCACCGTGCAGGGCCTGCAAGCCATGGGCCACGAGCTGGACGTGATCAACGACTCCTACCAGGATTTCGGCGCGGGCCAGTTCATCTGGCGCATGGGCGATCCGTCTGTGCACGGCTACCTGGCCGCAAGCGATCCGCGCCGTGACGGTCTGGCTGCGGGCTTTTGATGACGGCCGCGCGTCCGGCCCACTTCACCTCGGGGCTCATGCTGGCGGCGGCTGGCTCGATTGCTTTCAGCGGCAAAGCCATCATTGTCAAGCTGGCTTACCGCTACGGTGTTGATGCGGTCACGCTCATCATGTACCGCATGCTGTTTGCGCTGCCCATGTTCTTGGTCATGGCGCTGTGGGCGGGGCGGGGCAAGTCCGCTTTGACCGCACGCGACTGGCTGGGCATCGTCGGCCTGGGTTTCAGCGGCTACTACCTCTCCAGCTTTTTGGACTTTTGGGGGCTGGAGTTCATCAGCGCTTCTCTGGAGCGGCTGATCCTTTACCTCAACCCCACGCTGGTGCTGGTGCTGGGCTGGCTGCTTTATGGCCGCAAGATCAGTTACCAAAGGGCGGTGGCCATGGGCATCAGCTATGCCGGTGTGTTGCTGGTGTTCGGGCACGAGGCCTCATTTGCCGGGGCCAATGCGGTGCTGGGCGCTGCGCTGGTGCTGGGCAGTGCGGTCAGCTACGCCCTGTACCTGAATTACAGCGGGCAGCTGGTCAAGCGTCTGGGCTCGCTGCGTCTGGCAGGTTGGGCCACCTCGGTGGCCTGCCTGTTTTGCATTGCGCAGTACGTGCTGCTGCGTCCCGTGCAGGACGCGGCGCTGGTGGCCGAGCCGGTGGTCTGGCTGTCCCTGCTCAACGCCATCGCTTGCACGGCGGTGCCTGTGCTGCTGGTGATGATGGCCATCGAGCGCATTGGCCCTGGCCTGACGGCGCAGACCGGCATGATCGGCCCCATGTCCACGCTGCTCATGGGCGTCTTCATTCTGGGCGAGCCTTTCAATGCCTGGGTGCTGGCCGGCACGACGCTGGTGCTCAGTGGGGTGTTTCTGGTGACGCGCACACCCAAGGTGTGAGTGCGCGTCTGGGTTTCAACGACAAGAGGAGTTTCAAATGGATCTGGGCATTGCAGGCAAATGGGCGCTGGTGGGTGGCGCCAGCAAAGGGCTGGGCTGGGGCTGCGCGCGTGCGCTGGCCCTTGAAGGCGTGAACGTGGTCATGGTGGCGCGCGGCGCCGAGGTGCTGCAGGCCAGCGTGGCCAAGCTGCAGGCCGAGGCCGGTGGCCAAGTCAAAGTGATCGGCGTGGCCGTGGACATCACCACGCCAGAGGGGCGCGACGCTGTGTGGAACGTGGCCGGCGGACCCGGCAAGGACTACGACATCGTGGTGACCAATGCCGGTGGCCCGCCACCCGGCGACTTCCGTGAATGGGACCGCGAAGCCTGGATCAAGGCGGTGGACGCCAACATGCTCACACCCATCGAACTCATCAAGGCCACGGTGGACGGCATGGCCGCGCGCGGCTTTGGCCGCATCGTCAACATCACCTCCAGCGCGGTGAAAGCACCGATCGATGTGCTGGGCCTGTCCAACGGCGCACGCAGCGGCCTCACCGGTTTTGTGGCCGGCGTGGCCCGCAGCAAGATCGCCGCCAGCGGCGTGACCCTCAACAACATGCTGCCCGGCAAGTTCGACACCGACCGCATCCGTGCCACGCTGCCCGCCATGGCCCAGAAGCAAGGTAAAACGGTGGACGAAATGCGCGCCATCCAGCAGGCACAGATCCCGGTGGGGCGCTACGGCACCCCCGAAGAGTTCGGCGCCATCTGCGCGTTTTTGTGCAGCCAGCAGGCGGGCTACATCACCGGGCAGAACATCCTGCCCGACGGTGGGGCGTATCCGGGGACGTATTGACCACCTTGGTTGCCATGAAGTGTTTTTCTATGGCATCCAAATAAACAAAAAATAATCAATAGTAGTTAATTTAATGAGTTCAATGGCTATGATGTGCCTCCACAGCACACACAGCCATGAACCCCTCTGCCGCATTCCAACTTGAATCGCTGAGCTCAACAATGTCAGAATGACCTCTCTACTCTGACAATAAAAACAATGTCTGGTTTTCTGTCGGCCTTTTCTAGTGCGCTCGACAATTCTTTGAGTTTGTCATTCCAATGACCCACATAGCGAACCTCTTTGAATGTGGCATTGAAATACTGTTTAAGAGCGCCTGTGAATGAATCGCCTATAACCCAGACATACTTGCTCGATAGTGGTTTGCTATTGCTAACAATCTCGGCGGCCCCAAAGGCGGTTCCTTGTTCGTCAGGGATTTGTTTTTGTATCCAAGTTGGGTTGGTTTTCCAAACAACATCCCAATTATCCTCGGGGTGTAGTGGAAAGTTTCCCAGCTTCGAAATGCCAATAAGATCACCAGAATGCTTGCCTCCATGCTGAAATTCAACTTGTGGGATAGGCAAGCCTAGGGCTTTTGAAACCCCTGAGTAAGCTAAAAAAGCTCCTTTGTTATTCCAGTGGGTATCCGTCATCCAATAAAGATATCCCTCTGTGTTTTTCAAGCTCAGAAAATCCTCAGTAGGGTCGTAGACAGTTAGGTTAGGAATGGTTTTTAAACGATCAAAAAAATAGCTGCTATATTTTTTGCTCGACGGGATCAGTGCTTTCGGTAAGTATTCAGCATATATGCTTGACTTATTTGGTCCTATAATCAAAACAATTTTTGTATGATTTGAGGCGGCGATTTTTGAAATTTTTGAGAAAAGTTGAGTTGTAAAATCAATTTCGCTTTCAGCGGGAGTGTTCGCAAGTTTAGTTTTGGCCACTGTATTGTCGTAATTATTCCCTAAAAATAACCAGTCATCTTTGCCTTGATACCAAGCTAAAGAATTCCCGATTGCGTGTTCAAAGCCATTTCTTTTAAATGCTAATTTTTTATATGCATGAGATTGAGAAAAATCTGCTTTGCTAATCACAAAACCTAGGGAACCGATTGTGAATATTGCAATGCAAAGAATGGTGACTTTGAGGCCAGTTATTCTGTTGCTAAAGCGAAATGGCTTCTCCACAAATTTCACTGTGACCCAAGATAGTAATAACGATGCTAAAATGGCAAATATTCGTATATTTCTGCTAGGTGTTTCGCCTTCAATGATTCTGGCAAAGGACAGCAATGGCCAATGCCAGAGATATAGTGGAAAGCTAATGAGGCCAAACCAAACGAAGATCTTTTGAGAAAGAAGGTGACGGTTGAGCCATGCTTGTGGCTTAGCAGCGATAATCAGAACGCTGCCGACAACAGGAATAAGTGCCCACTTTCCTGGAAATGCGAGGTCTTTGCTAATGCGCCAAAAACCATAGGCAAGCAGTATGAATCCGAGGATTGATAACGTATTGGAGAGAGTGGATTCAGTGGCCTCTGGATTTTCATGATGGATAATTCCAGCCAGCCAGCCATCAATCTTTAGCTTGACCGATAGATAAATGTTTTTTTGATAGAGCGTAAACCACGCTAACAGGCTACCGCTTAATAGTTCCCAGAAGCGTGTTTGTGGTGAGTAAAAGGTCTTTACAGCATCTTGCTTAATGCCATTGATGTTTAAAGCAAGCGAAATCAAGGCAATGAGAAGAGTGATCGTCAGTAGATTAAACTTGCGTTTCCATGCGAACCAAAGCAGCACGGGCCAGATGATATAAAACTGCTCTTCAATGCTTAGGCTCCAGAGGTGCAGCAGAGGCTTAGTTTCAGCCGAATTGTCAAAATAGGCAGCGTCGCCCCAAAGCACTAGGTTTGAGACGAATCCCGCCCCAGCTGCTATGTATTTACCGAGTTGTTTGTACTCGTCGGCCGATAAAGTAAACCAACCAAACGCAAAGCAAGCTACAAGAACCAAGATCACGGCTGGGAAAATACGTCTTATACGGCGAGAGTAGAACTCGGTAAAGCTAAACGTGCCCCTATCTAAGTTCTCAAAGAGAATCGTAGATATCAAGTAGCCAGAAATCACAAAGAAAACGTCAACACCAATAAAACCACCTTGCATCCAATTAGGAAAGGCATGGTATGCCACGACAGCAAGCACGGCGATAGCTCTGAGACCGTCGATATCTGGACGGTATTTTGGATGTGATAGATGGGGCGTTGACTCAGTCATTTGTTCGCTGCTTTATACAAAAAACAGCTCTATTCTACCAATAAATGCTACCTAAGAATTCAATTAGCTTTTTTAAAAATACCAAACTTAATGAAATGGTAATTTTTAAGTATTTATAATTCATTGCCTGAGGAGCCGTCTACCACAAGGGGTTGGTGGTGGGTCGTGAGTGACTCGAACACTCGACCTACGGATTAAGAGCCAACAAGGCAGACAAAAAATCGTCCTCATTGACGGCGCTCGCCTCGCTGCGCTGATGATCGAACACAACCTGGGTGTGTCCGTGGCGCAAAGCTTTGCGCTCAAGCGGCTGGACATGGATTTCTTTGGAGAGGAGTGAGATTGATGAAGTCTAAAAGCCATAAAAATTATGGGTGATAGAATTTCAGTCACACTGATGACCAATGCGCAGCTGCAAGCGCGTGTTCGGCTTTTAGCTCAAGACTCGGGTTGCGTATTCATCTTGGATCACGCTCAACTGCGGATGCAAGAGCGCAGGGTCAATGACTTGGAGGTGCTTGCGTGTCTTCGCCACGGTATCGTTCAGCGCCCTGCAAAGGTGAACGAGAAAACAGGCGAGGTGCGCGTGAGGATGGACCACTATGGCTCAGCTCGCAATTTGAGTGTGGTGGTCGAGTTAAGCGATGCAGACCCCGATGTGTTGGTGGTAACGGTGATGACGCGAGTGAGGTAGAGAGCATGACGAAATATTTTCAATACACCGCCTGCGGTTTAGACAACGTTTGGCTGGCCAACGGCTACAAGGTCAAAGCCACGCGGCATGGCAATGCGGTGGCTGTGAACGATGTAGATGGGTTGCACAAGCTCATAGCCCAGACTTTGATCGAGAAGAAAGGTCGCCTGACGGGCAAAGAGTTTCGTTTTTTACGCACGCAGCTCGGACTGTCGCAAGAGGCGCTGGGTACGACGCTGGACTTCAGCGAAAACGCCGTGAGTTTGTGGGAGCGCAAGGACACCGTACCTGCTGCGTGTGATCAATGGCTGCGCATGTTCGTGCTGGCCAAGCTGGAGGGCAATGCCAAGCTGGCCGATGCCATTGCACGCACGCAATCTGTGCACAAGTTGGTCTATCAAAAATACGTGGTGAAAGAGGTCAACGGCAAGCGCACGCTTTCAGTGGTCAAGCAAGCCCAATTGGCTGTGGCAACGTAGTTAAAATCAGCCGCAACACACCCGCCACACGTCTTGGTTTTCGGCCAAGGTTCTGCAACTCAAGCAGACGTGCAAAAGGCGGGTTTTCTTTGTCTTCAGTGTCTGGAAGACACCCAGATCCCACCCACAATGAGTCCAAACGCCACCACGTGGTAGAGGTGCGGCATCTCGCCCAGAAACGCCGCCGACAGCACCGCTGCAAAGAGGGGCGTGAGGTTGGCAAAAAAGCCTGCCACGGCCGGGCCTGCCTGCTGGATGCCCAGGCCCCAGCAGCGGTAGGCCAGCACGGCCGGGCCCACAGCCACAAAGGCCAGCGTGGCGATCAGTGGCCAGCCCCAAACGATGTGGGCGTCGGTCAGGCCCCATTCCAGCCCGGCAAACAAGCCCGACCAGCCCAGACCAAACACCACTTGCCCCAGCAAAAAGGCCGCCCAGTCGTTGCGGATGGCTTCGGGCTCGTCGCGGCGGCTGAGCAGCCAGCTGTAGAAAGACCAGCAGGCCGTGGCCAGCAGGATGAACAGGTCGCCCGCCACCAGGCGCACGGCCAGCAGCTCGGCCCATTGCCCGCGCGACAGCACCACCAGCGCGCCGCTGATGGACAGCAAGGCGCCCAGCAGTTGCATGCGCCGAACCGAGGCTTTGAAAAACAGGGCGCCGATCACCAGCATCCAGAACGGCCCACTGGCTGCGACCAGCGTCACGTTCAGTGGCGTGGAGGTTTGCAGCGCCAGGTACTGCAGCGCGTTGTAGCAGCCCACGCCCAGCAGGCTCAGCAGGCCAAAGCGCCGCCAGTGCGACCACAGGCCGCTGTTCGGGCGCAGGACCCAGGCGGCCAGCGGCAACAAAATGAAGAAGGCCACGGCCCAGCGCAAAAAGTTGAGCGTGATGGGGGGAACCAGTTCAGTGACCAGGCGGCCGACGACCGCGTTGCCCGCCCACATGAGTGGGGGCACGGTCAGCAGCAGGGCCGTGACCGGCGAAAGCTTTTGAGACATGCGGCGACTGTAAGGGGGTTCGGGTTTACCCCTTGTCACCCAGGGGTCGGGTCTGGACCCGACTGCCCTACAGGGGCAAACAATTCGTGGCAAAGTGCCGAACATTCCATGGCACCCGATTGAGGAGAACAACATGAGCCTGGCCGTCCAGATTGACCAGAACGGTGGACCCGAAGTGATGAAACTCGTTGACGTGCAAGTCGGCGAGCCCGGCCCCGGCGAGATCCGCATCCGCCACAAGGCCATTGGCCTGAACTTCATCGACGTTTACCAGCGCAGCGGCCTCTACACCCTGCCCATGCCGCTCAAGCTGGGCATGGAGGCTTCGGGCGTGGTCGAAGCCGTGGGCGAGGGGGTGACGCACCTGAAGGTGGGCGACCGTGCCGCCTACGCCAGCCAGCCTCCGGGCAGCTACTGCGAGGTGCGTGTGATGCCCGCCAAGTGTGTGTGCAAGCTGCCCGATGGCATTTCGTTTGAAACGGGCGCGGCCATGATGCTCAAGGGCCTGACCGCGCAATATTTGCTGCGCCGCACGCTGCCCGTGGAAGGTTTGGAGAAAGGCGACTTTGTGCTCTTCCATGCCGCCGCCGGTGGTGTGGGTCTGATCGCCTGCCAGTGGGCCAAGGCCCTGGGCCTGCGCCTGATCGGTACGGCCGGCAGCGATGCCAAGTGCCAGCTGGCGCTGGACAACGGCGCCGAGTTCTGCATCAACTACAGCCAGGACGATTTTGCGGCCAAGGTCAAGGAGATCACGGGTGGCCAGGGCGTCAAGGTGGTGTATGACTCGGTGGGCAAGGACACCTGGGACAAGTCGCTGGACTGTCTGCGTCCCTTTGGCCTGATGGCCAGTTTTGGCAACGCTTCGGGTGCGGTGGCGCCGTTTGCGCCGGGTGTGCTGGGCAACAAGGGTTCGCTGTATGTGACGCGCCAGACCCTGTTCTCGCACATCACCACGCGCGAACGCACACAGGCCATGGCCGACGAGCTGTTTGACGTGGTGCTGTCGGGCCAGGTCAAGATCCACATCGAGCAGACTTTCCCGCTGGCGCAGGTGCAGGACGCGCACCGGGCACTGGAAGCCCGCAAGACCACGGGCTGCACGATCCTGACGCTTTGATGCCGTCAAACAAAAAAAGCCACCCGACCGGGTGGCTTTTTTGTTTGAGGCGCAGAACGCTCAGGCCTGGCCAGCAATGACTTGCTGCAGTTCGCCCGACTCGTACATGTCCATCATGATGTCCGAGCCACCGATGAATTCGCCCTTGATGTAGAGCTGGGGGATGGTGGGCCAGTTGCTGTATTCCTTGATGCCTTGGCGGATTTCGGCGTCGTCGAGCACGTTCACCGTCTTGATGGCCTTGGGGTCCACGCCGCAGGCCTTGAGGATCTGCACGGCACGGCCGGAAAAGCCGCACATGGGGAAGCTGGCGCTGCCTTTCATGAACAGCAGGATCTCGTTGCCTTTGACGAGTTCGTCGATGCGTTGTTGGGTGTCGCTCATGGGGCGCTCCTCTTGAATCTGATGGGTGGATTATCCCTTGTCGGCAATAACCCCATGCCGCGCCCCGGTGCAGCGCTCTATCCCGGCCAGATCCCGGCGTGATTGCACGCTGTGCCAGCCTGCCTGCGCGAAGAGTGCGCGCACGGCTTCAGCCTGGTCGTAGCCGTGCTCCAGCAGCAGCCAGCCACCGGGCTTGAGGTGGGCCGGGGCTTGTTCGATCAGGGTGCGGATGTCGTCCAGGCCGTCATTGCCGCTGGCCAGCGCTTGCAGGGGTTCGTGCGTGAGCGCGGCCAGGTGCGGGTCGTCGGCTGCAATGTAAGGTGGGTTGGACACGATCACATCAAAGTGGCCTTGAACCCCGCGCAGCCAGTGGCTGTGGATGAACCGCACGGGCAGCTTCAGTTGCTGGGCATTCGCCTGGGCCACGGCCAGTGCATCGGTGCTGGCATCGACCGCGCTCACGCGGGCATGTGGACGCTGGTGCTGCAGGGCCAGCGCGATGGCGCCGCTGCCGGTGCCCAGGTCGATCACGTCGCGCGGTGCGTCAACCGGTAAGTGTTCGAGCGCCCATTCGACCAGGGTTTCGGTGTCGGGGCGCGGGTCGAGTACGCGGGGGTCCACCTGCAAAGGCAGGCCGAAGAATTCCTTGGTGCCGGTGATGTAGGCCAGGGGTTCGCCCGCAGCGCGGCGCTGCAGCAACGGCGCCAGTTTTTCAAGTGCGGCCTCGTCCAGCGTGTCGGTGTCGTGCGCGAGCAGCCAGGCGCGCTCGTGCAGTGGCCGGCCTAGGGCCAGCAGGTGCAGCAGCTGGGCATCCAGGCGGTCCAGCCCCAGGGTCTGGGCGCGGCGCAGGCTGTCTGCCAAGGTCATGCCCGGCGTCATGCGGCGCCCCCGACTTCGAGTTCGGCCAGTTGCTCGGCCTGGCGTTCGGCCTGCAGCGCGGCCACCACGTCCTGCAGATCGCCCTCCATGACCATGGTCAGCTTGTAGAGCGTGAGGTTGATGCGGTGGTCGGTCAGGCGGCCCTGCGGGAAGTTGTAGGTGCGGATGCGGTCGCTGCGGTCACCGCTGCCGATCAGGCCTTTGCGCATGGCGGCGTCCTTGGCGGCTTGTTCGCTGCGGGCTTTTTCTTCGATGCGGGCGGCCAGCACCTGCAGGGCTTTGGCTTTGTTGCGGTGCTGGCTGCGGTCGTCCTGGCATTCGGCCACGATGCCGGTGGGCAGGTGGGTGATGCGCACCGCCGAGTCGGTCTTGTTGATGTGCTGGCCGCCCGCGCCGCTGGCGCGGAAGGTGTCGATGCGCAGGTCGGCCGGGTTGATCTGCACCGCCTGTGCTTCATCGGGTTCGGCCAGCACGGCCACCGTGCAGGCGCTGGTGTGGATGCGGCCTTGCGTTTCGGTGGCGGGCACGCGCTGCACGCGGTGGCCGCCCGACTCAAAGCGCAGTTTTCCGAAAACGTGGTCGCCTTCGATGCGCACCACCACTTCTTTGTAGCCGCCCAGCTCGCTGGGCGATTCGGACAGCAGCTCGACTTTCCAGCCCTGGGTTTGGGCGTAGCGGGTGTACATGCGCAGCAGGTCGCCCGCAAACAGGGCGGATTCGTCGCCGCCGGTGCCGGCGCGGATTTCGAGGTAGGCGTTGCGCGCGTCCTGCGGGTCTTTGGGCAGCAGCATGCGCTGCAGCTCGGCGTCGAGCGCCGTGATGTCTTTGTCGGCCTCGGCCGCTTCTTCAACCGCCAGTGCGTGCATCTCGTCGGCCTCGGGCAGTTCGGCCTGCATCTCGCGTGCGGCCTGCAGGTCGGCCTGACGCTGTTTGTAGCGGGCGTAGCGGCCGGCCACGGCGGCCACGTCGGCGTGCTCGCGCGAGAGCTTCATGAACTGCGCCATGTCGGCCATGATGTCTTCGCGCGAGAGCAGGAAGTCCAGTTCGGTCAGGCGTTCGGCGTAGCGTTCGAGCTGGTGGATGAGAAAGGGTTTCATGCGGCAGTGGCGTGGGATGGGGCAGCGGTCAGACGCGGGCGAAGCAGCGGCAACAAGGCCGCGAATGTCTTGCAGTGCAATATCGCGGCGGGGTCGCTGCGCCTGCAAAGCGGTAAGAGAGCCGCTAACGCTCTTTGCGCAAAAACAGGCGTTGCACCGCCTGCATGGTCTGTTCGCGGTGTTCTGGGTCGGCGCTGCGCAGTTCGGCCAGGGCGCCGTGCAGCATTTTTTGCGTCAGCCCGCGAGACAGGGCCTCGAGCGCTGCCTCGGCAGACTCGCCCTTGGCCAGCAGCTTGCGGGCGCGGGCCAGTTCGGCTTCGCGCCAGGCGTCGGCCTGGTCTTGCAGCTGCTGGATCAGGGGCACGGTGCCGCGTTGGCCCATCCAGTGGCTGAAGCTTTGCACGCCAGCGTCGATGATGACTTCGGCCTCGGCCACGGCAGCCTGGCGCTGGGCCTGGCCGGCCTGCACCACGGTGGCCAGGTCGTCCACGGTGTAAAGGTACACGTCTTCGAGCGACTTGACCTCGGGCTCGATGTCGCGCGGCACGGCCAAGTCCACCATGAACATGGGGCTGTGCTTGCGCTTTTTTAAGGCGCGCTCGACCGCACCCAGCCCGATCAGGGGCAAGGTGCTGGCGGTGCAGCTGATGACGGCGTCGAATTCGTGCAGGCGATCGGGCAGGTCGGCCAGGCGCATGGTTTGGGCGCCAAAGCGCGCGGCCAGGCTCTCGCCGCGTTCGAGCGTGCGGTTGGCAATGGCCATGCTTTTGGGCTGGCGGGCGGCAAAGTGGGTGACCACCAGCTCGATCATCTCGCCCGCGCCCACAAACAGCACACGGATGTTTTTCAGGTCCTCAAACAGCTGGCTGGCCAGGCGCACCGAAGCGGCGGCCATGCTGATGGAGTGCGCACCGATTTCGGTGGCGGTACGGACCTCTTTGGCCACCGCAAAACTGCGCTGGAACAGCTGGTTCAGCGTGGTGCCCAGGGCGCCCGCTTCTTCGGCGGCGCGCACCGCGTCTTTGAGCTGCCCCAGGATCTGGGCCTCGCCCAAGACCATCGAGTCCAGCCCGCTGGCCACCCGGAAGGCGTGGCGTGCGGCCTCGTCGCCTTCAAGCAGATAGGTGTGCGATTGCAGCTCCTGCGTGCTCACCCCGCCAGCACGGGCCAGCCAGTGCAAGGTGTCATTGGGTGAAGCCTGGTCGGCGGCGCAATAGATCTCGGTGCGGTTGCAGGTGGACAAGATCGCTGCTTCAGGCGGCGCCTCACAGGGGCCGGACAAGTCCTGGCGCAGGCGGTTCAAAGTGGGGGCCAGCTGGTCCACGGCGAACGCAAACCGGCCCCGCAAGTCCAGCGGCGCGGTCGTGTGGTTCAAACCCAGGGTCCAGACTGCCATGCGCCGATTATAAAAACCCGTTTTACTGCAAGGCACAATGCAAGACCTGACGCGCATCGCCATGACTTTCGCTCAAGCTGTTTTCCACCTTTTTGGCTTCATCCTGCCCGCTCTGGCGATGGCAGCGCTGATGCCTTTGGCGGGCCGTTGGGTGATGGGCCGCAGTGCCATGCCTTGGCCGCGCCGGGTGCTGTGGCACCTGCTGTCAGGGGTGCTGGTGCTGGTGGCGGGTCTGGTATTGCAGGGACAGGACGGCCAGATGAGTACCTATGCCGTACTGGTTGGTGTGGCCGGTACGCTGGAATGGGCCTTGCATAGGGGTTGGCGCCGGGCCTGAGTCGACTGGCCTGCCCAACCCTACGTCAGGCCCGTGATTGCTGCACTGCGGTAACATCGCCTTTTGTCCGAACGGGCCCTTATTCGGGCCATTGGCGGCCATCCTTATGAATGCACCTACCACCCTCCAGCACCTGATGCAGGCCGAGTCGGACTCGCCGCGTTTGCGTGAAATTCCGTACAACTACACCAGCTTCTCTGACCGCGAAATCGTGATTCGTCTGCTGGGCAGCAAAGCCTGGGACTTGCTGAACCAGCTGCGCCAGGAGCGCCGCACCGGCCGTTCGGCGCGCATGCTCTACGAAGTGCTGGGCGACATCTGGGTGGTGGAGCGCAACCCTTATCTGCAGGACGACCTGCTGGACAACCCCTCGCGCCGCAAGCTGCTGGTGGATGCGCTGGAGCACCGCCTGGGCGAGGTGCAAAAACGCCGCACCCCGGATGCCGACGCCACCCGCGACGCCCTGGTGGGTGAACTGTTGACGCTGGCGCAGGCGGCTGTGGCCGATTTCAACGACCGTTTTGCCCGCCGCAGCGAACTGCGCCGCAAGGTCCAGCGCGTGCTGGGCCGCCTGACGGCCAAGGACAACATCAAGTTCGATGGCCTCTCGCGTGTGAGCCACGTGACCGATGCCACCGACTGGCGCGTGGAATACCCTTTTGTGGTGCTGACCCCCGACACCGAGGCCGAGATGGCGCACCTGGTCAAGGGCTGCATCGAGCTGGGCCTGACCATCGTGCCGCGCGGCGGCGGCACGGGCTACACCGGTGGCGCGATCCCGCTGACCTGGAAAAGCGTGGTCATCAACACCGAAAAGCTCGAAGCCATGACCGAGGTCGAGCTGATCGACCTGCCAGGCATTGAGCACAAAGTGCCGACCATCTACACCGAAGCCGGGGTGGTGACCCAGCGCGTGGCCGATGCGGCCGAGCGTGGCGGCTTTGTGTTCGCGGTGGACCCGACGTCTGCCGAAGCCAGCTGCGTGGGCGGCAACATCGCCATGAACGCGGGCGGCAAAAAAGCCGTGCTGTGGGGGACGGCCCTGGACAACCTGGCCAGCTGGCGCATGGTCACGCCCGATGCCGAATGGCTGGACGTGGTCCGCATGGACCACAACCTGGGCAAGATCCACGATGCCGAGGTGGCCACCTTTGAGCTGCGCTACTTCAAGGCCGACGGCAAGACGCCGCTGCGCACCGAAACCCTGGCCATTCCCGGCAAGACCTTCCGCAAGGAAGGTCTGGGCAAGGACGTGACCGACAAGTTCCTGAGCGGCCTGCCCGGTGTGCAGAAAGAGGGCTGTGATGGCCTCATCACCAGCGCCCGCTGGGTGGTGCACCGCATGCCCGAGCACACGCGCACCGTGTGTCTGGAATTCTTTGGTAACGCCAAGGACGCCGT
>JACCDW012062933.1_pt1 | contig 40081 bp, 29 predicted proteins | sample 7449781 | NCBI WGS metagenome assembly JACCDW01 (sample SAMN15323449, study PRJNA562643) | freshwater metagenome | isolation source: river surface water | place: USA:Blue River Watershed | collected 2017-08-18 | reverse complement strand
ACATTTACAATCATCAGACCTTTTCATCAGATAATATGGAAAGTATTGAAACTTATCAGCCAGCTGGTGGTGGCGGTACAGATTTCACGGTAAACTGGAAATACATGAAAGAAAACAACATTGAACCCAAGAAGTTCATCATGTTCACGGACGGTATGCCATTTGCTTCATGGGGTGATCCAGACTATTGTGATACTGTATTCATCATCAAAGGCAATCAAAATGCAGAGCCACCATTTGGCGTATGGGCTATCTATGAACAGGAAAAAGAAGCAGCCTAAATGTTAAAGTATGGCATTATTAATCCACTAAATGTGCATGGACAGAGAAAATTAGATTTCTGTCCACCACATTTTGAGCGAATTTATTTTGATATAAAAACAGATCAAAAAAATATAATTTTGTGGATTCTAGAAAATCTGGAAGGTAGATTTTTTATTGGCGAAGTTACCGACGACAAGCACTTTAGAAAATGTGTTGCATTTGAAAATCATTCTGAAAAAATGATTTTCGCACTTCAACTTGACGTTATTAATACGTGGAAATAAAAATATTTCATTCTTTTACGTCGAGCTTAAATATATAAAAGGAATACATTATGTCTGATACTGATACAAAAAATACAAATGAGGTGCAAATTCCTGCTTCAGAAATGTTAACATTACTTAGTAGCATTCAACTTGCTAGTACTAGGGGCGCCTTTCGTCCTGAAGAGTTTGTGAACATTGGTTCAGCATATGAAAAATTGTTTTCATTTCTAACAGATATTGGTGTCTTAAAAAGAGCCACTGATCAAAACTAATTTTAAGGAAAAATAGATGTCCAATGTTATAAAACATGTAGGTAAACATAGCAGTAAAAGGGTTATTGTTTTATTTAAAACTGTTCCCGGCGAAGAACATATGTGCTTAGTAGTATATCCAGAAACTTTGCCAAAGCATATTCATGATGATATTATGAAAGCCTTGGAAAGTGATGCTGGGCAACAAGCAAAAGAATTTAGTGATTATCTTTTTAGATATACACTAAGTGATGGCAATAATGCTCTAGCTACCCTGCATAAAGAAGGCATGATTAAAAAAGTTCCAACCAATCAAGTAATAATTACTCCTAATGCTAAGAGTACCGTTCGTTTAGATGAACTTAATAACATCCTAATAAAGTTAGAGCAGGGCGAAGCTGCGGTAAAAGAACTAGCAGAATTAGACGCTAATGCTGGATTGGTCGGCAAAAAACGTGTTAGAGAACAAAAAGACTTGGGCGAAGTAAGGGTTCCGTCAGTAAGCAGAAGTCAGCCTGCACAAGTAAATACTAATATTGCACTAAACGAAGTACTAAGTGATGCTGATTTGGCAAAACAACGTCTTGAACAAGCTAGAAAAATGCAATCTGATGCGAAGGCATTGCTTGCAGAGGCAGAAAGGCTTCAACAGGAAGCAGCACAATTAGACGGATCCACTACAGTAAATGCCAGCAAATCAAAAAAGACCAAAGTCAAAGAAACTTAATACAAGTATAAGAAAACGCTGGCAAGAAATACTTAAGGATGTCGAGAAGAAAGAAGTTCCTATTCATGTTTTAGACAAATTGATCATCAATTTACATGATGGAACTTCTATAATTATTGAAATAAAAAATCTCATCGATGAAGGTATAGATCCAGAAGTTATAGAGGATCAAATTTCAGAACATCTAGAAAATCTAGCAGATAATGTCTTTAACGTAGATTTTTTTGTGGACGTAAAACTTGTAGAAAAAACTGTTCAACCAGAAACTGATAAACTTTTATCTAAATTATGATTAAATCTATTTTCGCTGTAGATTACTGGGGTAATCTGGGCCATAAAGGATCATTGCCATGGCCTCATCTTAAAGAAGATATGAAATATTTTAAAGAGATGACGACCGGCCACGTAGTAGTAATGGGTAGAAAAACATGGGATGATCCTAAATTTCCTAAGCCACTGCCAGACAGAATCAACTACGTTATAACTAATAAGCCACTTACGGGTTATGATGATGTAAAAACTATCAGTGGTGATTTGACCAAAGAAATAAAAAAATTAGAGTTGATATATCCATCTAAAATTATTTGGATTATAGGTGGTGCAAAAATTCTTGAGTCAACTAAAAATTTGGTAGATGAAGCACATGTCACACACATAAAAGGTCAGTATTTTGCTGATACGAAAGTAGATTTAAAAAACTATCTTCGTTGGTTTAGGGCATTCAGTGCTTGTCCTAGTAAGGACGGTCGCTGTAATTGGACTTCTTATAAGAACATTGACATTTTTAGAGCCTAATTTATGCAACAATATCACGATGCACTATCCTATGTGCTAAATCATGGCACAAAAGCAATTGACAGGACAGGCGTAGGCACTATACGAACATTCGGTCAACAATTGACTTTTGATCTTTCTGAAGGATTTCCTGCGGTAACTACCAAAAAGTTAGCATGGAAATCTGTAGTAAGTGAATTGCTATGGTTTATTGAAGGCAGCAACGATGACAATAGACTAAAAGAAATATTGTATGGTGATCGTAATAGTACAAAAAATACTATATGGACTGCTAATGCGAATGCTCCTTATTGGAAGAGTAAAAGTAAGCATAGTGGCGATCTTGGCAGAATCTATGGTGTACAGTGGAGACACTGGCTTAAGTATATTCCAAGGCAGCTAGGTACATTCAGAGATGATTTTGGCAACGTATACCGTCGTACTAATACTACTCAAGTAGTAGAAATAGATCAATTAAAACAACTAATTTTCAACTTAAAAAATGATCCATTCAGTAGACGACATATTTTAACAGCATGGAATGTAGGCGAATTAGATCAAATGGCATTGCCACCATGTCATTGCTTTGCACAGTTTTTTGTAGAGCAAGATGGTGATGATTACAAACTTAGTTGCCAAATGTATCAACGTAGCTGTGATCTATTTTTAGGTGTTCCATTCAATATTGCTAGCTATAGTTTGCTTACGCATATGATTGCGCAGGTATGTGACATGAAAGTTGGCAAATTCATTCATGTTTTAGGTGATTCACATATCTACCTAAATCATATTGAACAAGTAAAGGAACAACTAAGTAGAGAACACTATAAGCTGCCAACATTAAAGTTGAATCCTAGTATCAAAAATATTGATGGATTCAAAATGTCAGATATAGAGTTAGTTGACTATGTAAGTCATCCAGCAATTAACGCTGTAATGGCAGTTTAAACTTTAGTGACTTTAATATTGCAACGTTTTAAGAAGTTTAAACCATCTAAGGATCTATATTCTGTACTGTAGAAAACTTCTTTAATACCTGATCCAAAAATACTTTTGGCACATTCTAAACAAGGCGCATGTGTGATAAACATATATGCGCCTTCTCCGCTTTCGTGGCTACGTCCTAATTTATCTAATGCATTACGTTCTGCATGCATAACTTCCGGCTTTGTCTTTAGTTTGTATCGCTTACCAGCATCGTCGGTATATGGAAACATAGCATCAAATTCATTAGGATGTTGTTCGTAGTCACCTAGAAGTTCATCTGGATAGATTCTATCCTCACATATATTGTCCCACCCAACGGGTGTGCCATTATATCCAATAGAAATTATTCTATTATCTTTAACTACTATTGCACCTACTTTAAGTCGTACTGCGGTGCTACACTCAGCAAATGTTTTCGCAGTTTGCATGTATGCTTGTAACAGTTTTTCTTTCATACAAAATCATATCCTAAACTTTTACTATACTCTTCTAGCCATTGCCAACTGAAACTTAACTTCAATTTGGCTAAATCGTCAGACACATCTGAGTAGTATTTTAGCGCATCTTTTGCTCCAAGTAAAGAATATTCTGCGTTTTCACCATTTGCGATAGTGGTCCAAATTTGCAATCTTTCATTTGATTCGTAATCGCCATGATCTGCGCTATACTTTAATTTTAGTACTTCTCTAAAAGCAGTTCGCCATGTTATCAATGATGTAACATTAAAACGTGCAATACCAGCACTAATAGGAACTATATCATGTGCACCACTCATAGTAAAATCTAATCCATAGTCTATAGTATTTTTTACAATTTCACAGTTGTAAGCAACCGGTGCCATATGACCATAACATAATCCGTTAACTGGATTATCCGAATAAAAAATATAATGTTTAGGCGACACTAATCTATTTGGTTGCCAAGAAAAATCAAAATTTTTGTACACTTCAATTTTAGCAGGAAACACTAATACCCACTGCGTATCGCTTATTTCTGCACATTTACGTATTGCGTTTTCTCTACCTACTATTCCTCGAACCCACTTTATCTTTCTGTTCGCTGATTCACAAAGTAGTTTATAATTTCTTTCTTCACAGTCTTCACCATTGCTGAGGAAAACTATATCAATATTTTTTATTTTAACATTTAAATCAGTTTGATATTTAACTTGATCAGATATTCCTTTATACTTAATGCAGGACAATTCTTCTACTGAATAAAGTTGAGAACCAAACAATTGAACATATGGCTCATAGCTAGGTGGATGCCAACTAAAATCAAAAGAATCTAAATCTAGATCAGATTGAATAATTTCCCAATTATCCATATTTGGCAATGCGGTTGCTTTTGGGTGTTTATGATATTTTATTTCGGTTGCGCCACGCACTATATATCTTGGTCCACCATCTTTTTGCCACTGTGTACCGAATTGATGTATGTATGGTTTATCTGTTGGATTTGGGCGCCAGTTAAAATCCCAACTATCTTTATCAATTTCTACTGTGTCAGATAATACCCATTTACCCGGTAAATTTCGTTGATCGTTTGAAAACATAAGTATATTTATGGACACACTAAATCTAACAGATATAATTCATTGGTTTAATGCCATTCGCAATTTGCCAGAAAATCAAAGATATCGAGCATTAGAAGGCATGTGGGATACTCAACTGTATAGTAAAAAATGGATAGTTGATGAACTTAATGCTATTCTAAGTTCAGACTCACGAAATCATAACGTATATGTATTTGGTGGTTGGATTGGAATACTAAGCAGCATGTTATTTCAACGTAGTAAATTTGCTATTAATAAAATTCGTAGTATTGATATAGATCCATGGTGTGAATCAGTAGCTGACACTGTTTGTAAACCTTATGAAATGGACGGCTGGCGATTTAAGGCTCGCACTGCTGATATGTGTGAATTTGAATATGAACACAACCTGAGCCCATCTATAGTTATTAATACAAGCAGTGAACATATTGATCAAAATACATATGATGTTTGGTATGATTCAATTCCTAAAAACGTATTAGTGGTTGTACAGAGTAACGATTTTTATGATTGCAGTGAACATATAAGATGCGTATCATCTATTCAAGAGTTCAAGACAAAAAATCACGTATCAAACGTTTTATATGAAGGTATGTTAGATTCTAAAAACTATACACGGTATATGTGTATTTGGGTTAAATAAATGAGATACGCAATAACGGGTCATACAAGTGGGATTGGAAAATTCATTTATGAACAACTAAATCTAAATATTGTTGGATTTAGCAAATCATCTGGGTATGATATTACACAATTTTCAGATAGAAAAAGAATTATAAATGAAGTAAAGGACTGTGATATTTTTATCAACAATGCTCACGACGGATTTGCTCAGACATATTTATTAATTGAATTATTCAAAGAATGGCACAATAAAAACAAAACTATAATCAACGTTGGTAGTCGTATCACAGAGATAGGTACATTAGAAGAAAATAATTTTCACTTGCTAAATTATCAAGCAGAGAAATTGGCGCTTAAAGTTGCGTCACAAACTTTAAATAGTTCTTACTGTAAGGTAAAATATAAATGGTTCGGATATGTTGGTACTGAAAAAATAATAAAAAAATATCCACACTTTAGCTCTTCGGACTACATAACAATTCCACAAGCTGCTTCCATTATACTAGAACGATAAATGCGAGAAAATGACTTATACTATGTGAATCATCGTAAACCCATAAATTATTCATGTCGCTTTAATCCTTATGTAATCCTTATAGTATTCTTTATAGTCTTGCTCTGATTTAATTTTTACGCCCGTTGTTAAGTTTTTGATAATTTCTGAATTAGCTTCTAACATTGGAGCTTTAGTAATCATCACATCAGTAACACAAAAACATTTTCTCTGAACGCAGATTTCACCCGCTGTTGGCAATTCATTTTTTTCATGATCGTCTATGTGAAACAGATGCCCTCCCTGGCCGCAATTACCCTTTTTAACATAACCGTCAAAACCTATATACAAACTTTCTAGTCCTATATTACACGCCCAACCTCTAAAATCATTTTGACCACTAGTAATTAAATAATTACCATTGGCGTTTTTATCTACTGAACCATCACTATAATGAAAACTAGAACCTATTTTTTCTTGCCTAAAAAGTGGCGCCTTTGTACTGTCTATTGCTATTTTTCGGTTGACGCCCATTTGATTTTTAAACAACCACTCAATATTTTCTGGAGTATAATCATCGCCTATATGTCTATTCGCTATTTCTGGTAGTATTCTAACTGGCTCTGTTCGTATTTCTGAAATTTTAGAACACTCTTCATAAAAATGTAATGATTTATCCCAGTATCTACTATCCATCATAACCCTGATTACCACGTGAGTATGTTTAGCGGATTCTAATGCCTTCTCGATTAGTTGAGGATCATGACTACCCGGGTGATAACTAAAACAAATATAACTTAGTTTAGGTGCCACTGACTTCCAGTAATCTATAGTTCTGACACCGTTAGTAGTAATACCTACAGTATGACCACTGTCATACAGCATATTAACTATTTCAGGAAAAAATGGACTTACGGTAGGTTCTCCACCACTAATACTACAGTGTATTTTTTCATAGTGCCCACTTAATCGTTGAATGAAATCTTTCGCACGTTCGATATTATAATTATGATTAGTTCCGTTATGTAGTATAGGCGGACAATAATCACAATGATTTGTGCAAATATTATTGATAACCCACGTTAGTCGTAGAATGTTATCATGTTGTCTGATCCTTATTACACGTTTATTCATGTGTGTTTCTTTAATAGTTCATAATATTCTGAATATAGTTTACTGAATTTATATGATCTGATACTATCTAACCCATCAATATAATCAAGTAAGGCACTATATTTATTGCTATCATCGTCAGCTAGCATATATTCAAGTTGACTGGATATCCTAGTTCGCCACTTTTCATTAGATTGTAATTCTGGGAAAGAATTCCATCGCTCAACTATTGCCTGTTTTACCGGTGTCGGTAATACTCTAGTAGACATATACTGCGGCCAATGTGTTGTTCCAACAGAAAAAAGATCACCATTATTTCTACAGATTTTTTTCCAATTACGATTTAATATCTCACTAGCGAATTCAGGCAAAGTATAAATATTCATAGCATGAACGGTTGTTAAGATGTTGACTACAATAGTAGACGATGTTTCGTCAAGCCTGTCTAGATTTTTAACAATATCATTCCAGTCAGAAGGATATCTGATATAGTCATTTCGCTGACCCCAATCGTCTATACTCAGTAATAACTCCACTTGTTTGAATTGACTCCATAATTCAATAAACTTCTCACTCAACACAGTAGCATTAGTATGATATCTCAATTCAATATTTTTTGAGTGACCTGTTTCTACAAGTTTAGTAATAAATCGTTCGTGATTTTTAATCAACAAAGGTTCACCACCACCAAAGATGATGTGCCTTATATCACCCATAAACTCGTCAAGAGCCTGTTGTGTTTCTAAACGTTCGAACCAATCAAAACAATCAGTGTTAGTTATACTGATTGATTTGAATTTCCAATCATTTTTTGCCTCTGGCGAGGTAAGAATGTCTGCTAAGCGTCGGCTATCTGATAGCCACTTACTACTATCTCTGGGTCTACACATTACACATTGTAGATTACATGTATTACCTATTCTCAGATCAAGAGTAATAGGATTATAATTTACACTACCGTCAGGATTTGTGCTAGCTATTAAATTTTCTAGATAGTCAGTACCTAACTTTTTTTGCCACATGAAATTTTCAATCATTCTGTGACTTTTCATGCCAGCGTCTTCTTCTTTCCAACAACTTCTACATTGAGGTAGTTTTTGTCCAGCAAGAAATTCAAGTCTAGCTTTTTTAAATGGCTCACTATTCCATACTTTTTCTGGTGTTAAACTGTTTAAATTAATGCCTTGTTCTGGCATAGCTATACAACACAACGGAACTTTACCGTCATTCCAACTAGCAAGATGTATCCATGGCAAAATACAAAAATTTTGTTTTTCAATCATTTTAGTAAATTTCCCAATCTGCTATCAATATCTCGTAAATTTTGTTTTCTCTCCTGATCAAGTGCAGTAGTGTATATAATAAATCTAGACATTTGTTCTTCGCTATCTATAGCTTGTGGGCCATTTAAGTGTCCGATTAATCCTCTTAGTGAATTGTTAGTCATGGAACTATGTTTTCCCATTTCAGTAGTTTTAAAATTAATCAATTCATCAACTGCCTGCTGTCGTATTTGTGGAGGCACTATATTAGTGTTCAGATGATTTGGATGATGATTGATTAGAAAATCAATAAAAACATCTTTACTATATTTTTGCCTCAAACTCTCTACCCATAGAATAATGTCCACTATGTTAAACATGTTGTAAATTTGAATGGTAGGGGTAATACCTAAGTGAACATTAGGCATACTAGCTAGTTTTTCTATGTTACTACTGATTAATTTCCAATCACTTGGCGCACGAATATAATCATTAACTATGCCCACACCGTCCATGCTAGCGTTGATGTTTACTATATTGAACTGACTGATTAAATCTAAAAACTTCTTATTGACATTTGTACAATTAGTATTGAAGAACAATACGATATCAGTTCTGTTCTGTTTAATACATTCTTCCATGAACTTAAAGTTATTTTTTATTAAGGTAGGCTCACCGCCAGTCATGTAAACTTTTTTTAACTTAGGTATCAATGATATAACTTGATCCCATAAGATATCATGATCGAACCATTGTTGCTCATCCATAATAGTTATAGGAAATTTACCAAATACTTTTTCCCATGTATTTCGATACTCCGGATTTTTTTCTGATAACTCAATATGCTCTTTTACTATTTGACTGCTGTTCCACGGATTACACATCCTACATTTTAAATTACATAGATTGCCTAATCGTAAATCAAGATATACAGGTTCAGTATCTACGTACCCATTATTTTCTACGGCGTATTGAATAATAGCTTCTAAATTTTCTTTGCCCAAGCGCCAGCTCCACTCTGATAAACTGTGTTGTCTATTACTAATTCTACCGTTTGCTTCTTGCGAATAACAAACTTCACACCCATTTATTGGTACACCATTTATCATGTCCATTCGTAGATTTCGCATGTAGGCACTATTCCAACTATCTTTGACAAAGTTGTCGCGGCATGTGTAAGTAGTACCATCATCTTTAGTTACTCTATTATGCTTTCCTTTGACCATACAGCAGTATCTCACCGTGGTGTCTGTATTGATCATGGTACTCACAAAAGGTACTGCGCATAGTGTTTTATTTTTCATTTGTTTAATATAAATTTAATGTATTCTGAAAATTGAATTTTATTTTTGTTCATTTTCTGTTCTCTAAAAAAATCAACGATACGTTCTATTCTAGATTGATACTGACTGACAAGATTCTTAAGTTCTGACTCGTTTTGTATAAAATAATTATTGCTAGGTATCATTTTAGAGGGATTATGTTTAATATAAGGCAATAAATCATCTTCGTAATTAACAACATAATCTATGTTACTGCTATCATATTTTTTGATATAGTTTTCGTGAATAGTTAAGTCTTGATTTATAAAATCTAAAAATTTTACTGGATCTATTCTTTCATGATATAGAGGTTGAATTTCGTTAATATCAATAGAACCCCAATGCAATCTATGTTCGGCTACATATCTACTTAATATCATTTTGTAAAAATTAGACCTATATAATAGAATTTTTGTATCAAATAAATCTAATACTTTTTGATTAGGTAGTTCAAAAAACATCATATTTAGTTTTAATGTCACGTTACTTAATTGAGTCACTAAATTTTCTAGATATTTGTTAGATGTATCTAATATACTAACTTCGTGAGGTAGCCCTGGTAAGTTTTTAGTGATATATATACCAGTTAATGAATACCACTCATTGAATTCGTAGTATCCTCTATCGGTGAATATACTAACTAATAAATTACTACCTGTTCTCCAGTTAGCAGTTATTAAAATTCTACTCATTATCAACTCTCTTGATTTTTTATTACATCTATCTCTTTAGTCATAATGTCTCTGTTACGCCAACCTCTGCTTATATACTGTTTGAAGAATTTACTAGCATCACTGTTTAACTCTACAATTTCCGTTCCTAGAGTTCTATTTAGTTCCTGTGCTATAGTTTGAGATGCTATCTCATCATCATTCTTATGTAAGTCCCACAGTTTATCTAAACTATTAAAGTCTTGAACTTTACTGTAGTCCCATTTTTTTAACATCAAGTAATATGTTCCTAATCTAGCACCTAAGATAGCCCAAAATCCATTTTCAACGTCACGGCCAATAGTTTGCCATATTAGTAAATTATGGAAATTCCGTGGCCATACCCAGCCTTTAAAGTCTTGTATATTGTTGGGTGGTATACCGCTACGAGTACATAGTTTAACACCTTCACGAAATCCTGCGCGCCAAGCTTGTTTAGGACTGTAGTTAGGATAAGTAACACTATAACAGTCATGCATAGCCCAGTAATTTTTATCAAAGCAAAATTCGATTAGCGTTTCATCATTGCCATCAGAATTTTCATGAGTACGCATGTTCAATACGTGTGTTTTAGTCCAACAACTTATGCCACCATTGCCATAATGTAATCCATTAATGTGATTTCTTGCACGCCATCTAAATTGAATATTTTTATTAGTGTCATCAAGCACTAATGTTTTTGTAAAAAAATCAGGATCTGGTAAATTATCTCCATCAATGATTACAAAACGTTCAGTTTCACTAGCATTAGCTGCTGACTTGTGTGCAGCATCACTACCTTTTACACCATCCACTCGTTTTGCCCAAGGCACCATTTCTCTAATTTGAATCCAGAATTTTTCTTTTTGTGGTTCATCATAGCTTAAATATATAACATCTAACTCCGATATGAGAATATTAATAGGCATAATCGTAATACTCCACCTCTAAATATTGATCATCGTCTTCTAAGACTAAATTAGATTGTCCAGCGACTACTCTTATACCAGTATCACTCTTAACTATTAAACTAGTATAATCCTGTTCTTTAATTGATGATAGCAATACTAATTTGCCATTCTTTATAAAATATCTAAAATAATTTTCATATTCGTCACGACTAACTACTATGTAATTATCACCCGGTGGATGTTGCACCATGGCACATGCCGTAATATTTCCATCTTCATCGTAATAAATTCTGTACTCAATAAAAATATCTACGTCTTGCATATTTTTTGTCTGTAATGTTCTGGTTGAATTAAGTTTTTAACTTGATAATGTATTGGATCGTATATATTTGTGTTAGCTAGTCTTATCTGATCATCAATTTCTAATATCACAACATCTTCCCAAAGATCAAATACCCAATCGTTTATACGCTGTTTCATGTGTATGAATTGAAAAAAATCTAAACTAGGAATAGTACATTTTTCAACTCCAAGAATCTTTGCTGTTATTGCATAAATTACATCAGTAGACGCTCTTGTTTTAATTCCATACTTGAATTCCGTTGCATATGTATCCCAATTCAAAAATAAATCTTGTGCTAGCTTAAAAAATGATTCAGAAAAGTCAGATTTCTTGTAATACATCATACCAGTATAAACATCCGGTAATTGATTTTCATCAAATATCTTACGATAAAATCTATTAGTTGCTTGTTTACCTAAAAAGTTTTTACATCCAACACTCATTACTATGTCTTTAGAGTCCAGTATATTGAACCAATGCTCTATGTTTTTGTTAATAAGTAAGTCACTTTCTAGTTTTAGAGTACGTTCAAATGGTGATAGAAAATAAGCCTGAGGTTCATTTGAAAGCTTCCAATCACTATCCAACGCATGATCTACATCCAGTGTAATCACAATATCAAAAGTTTTCTTCATATCATCTGTTAACTGTGTAGATGTGTAATTATCTACAATAACACAATACGGTATATGCTGCATGTGTTTCTTAAACATTAAACATTGTAAATATGCCATGCTTAAATAATCATGTTCTGAATTTTGTGCTATAGTTAATATACCTAAATCATTCATTTTCTATATAATTGTTAATTAGAGTTTCAAATGCAAGTGTATTCAAATACGCTTTATCCATCACATGCAAATTAGATTTAGGTAATGCATAAGACTTATCTGCTGTTCTTACTATAAGTGTGTTATTTTTTATTTCCATACTTTCAATCGGCGCATCGAACGCAACTAACACATTTGATGGCAAAGTATTTTCTAAATCGACAGTATATCCACTTAATATATTATGAGCAATCGTAAATGCGTGATCATTTCTATACGAAGGTTGTTTAATTAAATACAAATTTTTATAGTAAACATAATTTGATTGTATACGTCTAACTAAATCAAAATACAATTGAGATGTTTTTGTTTTTTTAAACATCAAAATGGTTGCCCATAATTGCGGTAATCCGTAATTTCCCATTTTGTTTTTATAATTGTTTACTAAAAAAGTTTGATCACTAGCAATTAAATAATCGACACAAATATCAAAATATTTATTTAATTGATTGTCAAACACCAGATAGTCAGTGTCTAAAACTAGAGTTGTTTCATAAGGACTAAGTTCATAAACTTTATATCTATCAAAGTTTCTCCATGATTCTCTGGTTGATGTTCGTACGGTATGTCTTGTATTTTTTTGCGTTATCGGATCGTATTTAATTGTATTAAAATGTTCAGACTGAAGTTCAGAGTCAGTTATTACACTGACGGGTAAATTCATGTGTTTTTTAATCAGCCTAGCGGCGAACTCAGCAATTTTTAAATAGTTTACAGTTTCAGTATTGAATGCAACTAATATTACGCCTCTGTCATTAGATGGCTCTGATTCTTCTAAGTTTATCATGCTCTGTTAACCACATTTCAGTTGTTGATTTATATAGTTGTCGTGCATCTTCTAATAATTTGATACGATCAACTTTAATAGGATTACCATATACATCTTCAAGAATAAACTCATCGTCAACACTTACACTTAGATAACTCAATAACTCAATAGTAATTAAAAATAAACCTTCGTTGTGAGTTATATGTAAGTCCGCTAATACCTTTTCTTTAAGTATTTTTTTATTAATTTGATAATCAGTTGCTTTTTTAATTTGTTCGATTGTTTCAGTTATCATTATTATGCCGCCACCCAAGTAATTGTAGGTGTACCCCAAGAATTCGTTAAGTATACAGCGGAAGGAGGTATAATATCAATTCTTGCCGTCACATCTACATCAACTACAGTAGTGAATAAATCATCAGCTGGAATATTAGTTTTTATTCTAAACCAAAATTCATTACCATTCGCGCCATTTGTAGTTGTATTATCAAAGGTGTAAACTGTTAATTCTGCTGTCATTCCATCATAGTCTGGATAATCCGAGTTAATCCGAACTATTGTTCTATCAGTGGCCCATGGTATTGTCCAATAGCCCTGATTAGTGTCATTTGTGATAACAGTTTCACCTGTTCCTGATCTTCCACTGTTTGTGTATCCAGCATAATTAGTGAAACCTCCTGCCGCGTTAATAACGTCTCGCATCTCGGTACTTCGCACAGAACCCCCTGAGTTATCAACTGCACTAACTATTAAATTAAATTTTCCGCCAGCATTAAAAAAATATCTGGCTGCATCGGCAGTAGAGAAAACTATCTTACCACTTCTTGTTGTAGAAAGACTTGCCCCACCTGAACGAAAAATATTGTAAGTGTAATTAGAACCAGTTACCGTAGTGCCATTCAATGCTGCCGTTAATCTGTTTGTATATGCGGATGTTAAAGTTGTATCTAAGCTTGAGTTAAAAGTAATAGTACTTGATGCAGTTGGCACTGTCAAATTGCTATAACCACCAGCGGATTGATGCTTTCTAGCCGCGTTCAAATTATTAATCAAAGTAGCCCAATCACTGGCATTTACTGTTCCACCGACACTTACGTTTGCTCCAGCAGTTTGTCCATAACCAGCATTACCATTGCCTGTTGACCAGACAGTATTTATTTGTCCCGATACATTTGCGGCTGCCGCACCATTGCGTAGATTAAAATCACTAGCTTCAATTAGGCCACCAGCAGAATATGTCATATATTACCTCACTTATTAACTAGTACCATTGCATTAATTATGCCAGGTTCATTGTCCATTTTATCCTCTAGTGCTCTGCCTATAATTCTAAATGATATGTCCTCATTTTTCTTTGCGGCTCTGGCCATGCCATTTCCAGCACTTACTAATCGATCATGTTTTTTGATTTTTCCAATAACTTTAACTGGTACTCTTCCACTTAATGCTACTGCTGGATGTGTTGAATTTGAACCTGCGGTAGCATTCATTAAATATGCCGCTGTGTCCGAAATAACACCAAACACATCTATACTTAGTTCTTCACGGACGGCTGTAATTTCTTTTTCACCACCCCATTGAACAACCGTACCAGCTTCATATGATTCATCGGCTTCAAATCGTTCTGCCAAGTCAGCATAAGTAGCTTGAATTCTAGAACCGCCACTAAGTATCCAATTGCCAGTAATAGTTCCCTGTGTTGCTGAACTGCCTGCTGTTAGAATCGTTCCTAAAAATCCGCCAGTAGCCCATACTTTTCCACCGACACCAATACCACCAGAAACAACAATATCACCCGTGCTTGCACTACTTGCATCTACTCCACCACTGGCAATAACTTGTCTTGATACGTTTACATTTCCAACTGTTATATTTGATGTTGTAATTAAATTACCTGAATATACATTAGCTGTAGTGAATACGTTTCCAGATAAGCCTATACCGCCTACTACACGCAATGCACCCGTGGTTGTACTAGTTGCAGCATCGCCTAGTGTTGTTCTAATATATCCACTAGTTTCAAACGCCCCAGAAGTTTGAAGATTTGCAACAATAGTACTGCCGTATGTTCCATCAATAGTAATTGCAGTAAATGGTGTACCACTTACATTCGCAATGATTTCAGTATTCGCATTTGTAACTCTATTACGTAATTGAGTTATCGAGCCGCTTTGAGATATAGTAAAATTATTACTTGCACCAACTGTTAGACCACTTGCACTAGCCACATTTACCGTGCTACTAAATGTTGTGCCTATATCAGTTCTAGCATAGTTAGCAGCAGCAACAGATCCTAATGCATCTGCGTTGAGTGCGGATCCAACAAACTTATTATTAGAAACAGCAGTAGAAAGATTAAATCCTGGTCTAACATTAGCAAAACCAGCAATCACAGACTGTGGTATATATGCAGTATCTTTACTGATAATACCCACTAATGTATTTTCTACGTAAACGTTTACCGCAACGTGACTATTCGTATCACTATCTATAATAGTGCCAACAATTGTTCCACTTTGTCCAGTACTACTGGTATATGCTGGACCAATAAGTACCCAACTAGAACCATTATACACATTTAATTGCTGATTAAATGTATCCCACCAAGAACTACCAGTTACCGATGATGTTGGAGCCGAATTACTAGATGTAACAGTACTTAATGTTTTCCATATTGAACCAGTATAAACTTTTAAATTACCAGCACTATCCCACCAAAGTTGACCAGACAAAGGTGTAGTAGGCGAACTACTATTTGCTGAATTTTCTAGCAGATGAATAAAATTTTCATTAAGAAAATCACCATAACCAGCATAATTTTTACCTATCAACGTCATGCTTGATGCAGTACTATTAACTGTACCGTCCGCGACAGTTGTTAGGATTGTGCCATTTGTTAAATTAATTGTATAAGCCATTGTTAGTTGTCCGTTTTAACTATTTATCATAAATTAGTGCTTAAATTAGTCAGAGTTTGAATTCTAACTGTATAATCAATTTGAATTAAACGATTTAGCGACTTTTGAATGGGATGAAAGATAACGTGTGTGAGTAATCTTCCAGATTCACTAATCAATCCCAGTTCATCAAACACATAACTTCCATTCATGGTAGCACTATTATCAAATGCTTGTTGTCCACTAGGTTCGGTATAATTTAGCTGACAACTTACAAATATATCAGTGTAAATAACACCAGGTGTATGTCGAACTTCAATGAAATTTTTAGATGGGTCAGCATTTAATGCACTTGTATTATCAACAATTTTGCTGTACGTTTGATTGTATAAACTTGCATTTTGCCCAAAAGTATTAGTTGGCAAATAAGTAATGACTCCAGTACTGTCAACCGCGGTAGCTCCATTACCAAACGCCATTCTTTCAATGTAACCAGTGCCTTTGTTCGATAAACTTAAAGCTAATGCTTCGCTCATATTTTCATAATGAATTGCATTGGTTTTATCAAGCAGTATAACGCCAGATTCTACATCATAAATTTTGACGTATCCCTTAATAAAAGTATTGTTTTTATCTATCATATTTAATCCGTTAATCAGCAGTTTGAACTAAAATTTCTCCAGTTTCTGGATCCGTTATCCTTACAAAGCCTCTAATGTATATTCCAGACGATTCATTAACAGGTTTTTGAGGAGGTCCAGCTTCTTGTTTCAATTCGGTTATCTGATTATCTTTATTATTTATCTCAGTCATAAAATGCTCACTTTTTCAATAATTAAATACCCTCTTTCAAGAACTGCACCTGTATAGTATTACTGGTAAACAATCCTCCACCGTTTGTTGCTGTTCCTACACCAGATGCATACCATAAATTACTACGTAAATATGATGTATTACCATAGAATGTATAAGAATTACCGGAAGTTGTAGTCAGAGTGACATTTTCTTCATATTCAAACTCTGAATTTATTGAATTAATATATGGTAGTACACTTACCGTTGCAACAGTATTGTTAGAAATTGTGCTTACAACACCCACGTATCTACCGTCACTTAAGAAAATATTGCCACCAATAGTCAATTCCGTAGTAAACTGAGTGCCTGTACCTGTTATAGTTGTTGAATTAGCAACTACATTAATTGTTCCTGTTCCAACATTACCTGAATACCATTCACGAACAGCACTGTCAATAATTAATTGAGATTGACTTCCATCAATTACTGTATCTCCTATATAGTGAATTTTAATACCTGTACCACCCGTACCGCGACGTATCTGACCTAACACGTTAGTTGTATCATTTTTAGTATAATAAGTTATTCTTTCACCATTAATAAACACTACACCAGGTTGAGCGCCTGCACCGGATGGTTCTGGAAGTTTAGAAGCATCAACAACACTAATAAATGTGTCTTTCAGTCCAAGATTAGCTGCCAGAGCGGTGGTCGCACTTGAATCTACTCTAAGGAATGTATAATTATCATTCATGTCCTTAAATATCTTATATGACATAAGAGCATAAGGATCAGATGAAGCTGGAGCATCAGTTGGTGTCATAATCGCTCTTGCAACAATTAATTCCTCGTTTGATCCGCTGATTACTACATTTGGTGTAGTTATATAGCCGCTGCCACTATCAATAATATTGATTGATAAAGCTGAACCATTAGCATCCAATACTATTTGAGCATTTGCTTGTGTAACATAAGTCGCACCTTCAATTGATACAGAAACGGTATCAGGACTGTAACCTAATCCAGGTGATACTATAACAATGTTATTAACTTTGAATGCTGAAGTTGTTACCCAGTTACTGTAGGAGGAACTTGCTCCATTAACAGCAAAAGTAGAAACTGTTATGTCTAATGTATCGAACACTCTTCCTGGTACCAATTCTTCTGGTGCATGACTAGCATATGGACCTATATTGTAAATTGATAGATTACTAGTGGAGAATACATTACCAGATACATATGGCACTAATGTATACCAAATTCTATTATTTGAGTAAACTAAATCACCACGATTATATGCGGTGTTTGCTTTCCACTCGGTGTATGTATCATACACATATGGTCCACCATCTACAATAATGTCCTCTGGTTTTATTCCTAACGTCGAATCTGTAAATGTACTAGAAATTTTAGTATCTAATAAACTATCACTTAAAAGGAATGTGCCATCAGAATCTATCTCTGTAGGATCAAATACGGTTGTATCGAAACCTGCTCCATCAAAACCAGTGCTTTCACTGAAATCTGCTCCATTTACTTTAACTCCAGGATAATCTATACCTTTTTCAAGTAGTGCAAAGTTTTTATCTGGCATTTCGTTGGTTGGCTGATAAAATGCTTGGATTCTATCGTTTGCATTTTTGAAATTATTAACTGAATAAAATGTTAAGTTAGATTCATTAAATACACTTCCAGACGTAAATGTAGAATTTACTACGTAGGCTTTTCCTTCATATGATACAATACTTCCTTGATTGAATACTGTATTAGGTTGCCATTCTAAAACGGTAGTGTTGTAGGTTATACGATCATAAATTATATTTGTTTGTATATTTCTAACTAGTTTGTTTGTTAGATTTAATTTTAACTTAAATCCTGAACCATTGCCACCAGATATAGTTATTACTGGATCGGTAATATAATTTGTACCGCCATATAATAAGATTGCTCTAGTTACAACTCCATTATTAATCAATACTCGAACTATTGCATCATTTCCAGTAGTGCTGCCCGTTATTACAACAACTGGAGAAACTGTGTAATTTGAACCACCATCTAGTATGGTTACCGATTCAACACTGTAGCTATAATTAGCTAACCAATCTAGATATTCTGGTCGTCTTAATGCTTTTGCATCATTCAAGAATTCTCCGCTAGGACTACGTGATAGTTTTAACACTTCATCATAGTATGGAACCACATCAAAGTCAGTTACATATCCAGTAAAATTATCTACGTAATCATAACCAATTACATAATCACGTAGTGTTGATTTATAAGGTTTAACCTCTTGAATGTATTGTAGGTAAAAGTCTTGATTTTCTTTATAGTAAATCTGTGGTTTAATAGAGCCACTGTATTTTTGTAGCACATCAATGAAACTAGTTTTGAATAACCAGTCAACACTTTTTTGTTCACTTAATACATAATTAATAAACACAAAGAATAACTTCAAGAATTGATTGTCTAGCTCATTTACAAAAATATCATTTTTCAAAGCTGCAAGAATTTGGCGAATTTCTAAACTAGGATTTTGATCATATCGTAATGTATCGAAGTTATCATTATCAAATCCCATACCATACTTTGGTAAGTCGTATAAATTGTCCTTAAATTCTATAGTGCCATCTTGAATAGCTATAGTGTTAACTACATTTGCAAATACCTGTATAATGTACCATTTTCCCTGACCATTATTAAGTATTTTAACAGTATCGCCCGCGTTCAAACGTAGATTGATAATCTTGCTATTATTATCTATGATATAAGTTGGTGTCAATGTACTATCAAAGCCTTCAGCATACCAATCTTTAAATTCCCAATATTCAGGTACACTAAAACTTTGAACTCTTATTAAATTCCATTCATTATTTGCTATGTATAAGTTTAAATTGTCAAAGTTGAAAACGTCACCACTGGTGAACGTAGCAGTAACAATATATGTAATGTCATTTCGTGATATATATTGACCACGCTTAAACAATGTGTTTGGTTGCCAAGGTATTACCTCTACATCTTTTACATAGATGGTCCACAAATTGTTTACCGTAGAATCATTTAGTACTAGTATTTTATATCCTACTGGTAATATTTCAATGTTAATGAATGATAACTCTTCTAAATTGTTTACGATTTGATTGTAATTTACCGAATCATTAACCGGTATTGGTTCACCACCAAGTAAAGTAGATAAATTAAATCCTCTAGAAATTACAATTTTAGATAAAACATCATTTACATAATTTATAATTTCATTTAATGCCTTGGTTTTATCCACAGTCATAGTCTGTCGCGGACGTATTGCAATACCATATCTAGTTTGTGGTGACAATACTGGATCAGGTACCTGATTGCCGAATAAATCTATACCACTTAAACTATCAACGAATTTAGAAAATATAACATCTGGTATATCTTTAGATTTACTACCATTTTCGGATATCAGAGCATATTCATTGTGAATGGCGCTGCTGTTTAATACTTTCTTGTAATTCAAATGCAATATAACTTGATTTGATATTAAATCATCTAACACGTTATACACAGCAATCGCTGATGGACTAATTGCTCCAAAATACTTTATGCCACTAGATTTAGGTTCACTGATGTAATTAGCTATTGACTGTATAGGTATAGTTCTACCAACTTGATTAACTGGTAGAGTTGTTTTATTTTTTACCCAGAAATAGTATTTGACAACAGCGAAATTTGTTACTGAATCTATATAACTTTCAGTTACATATGCTTCATTGTTTTGATATTTTGGTATACCATTTCCACCGCTAGAAACATATTGACTTGGCGGATAAGAACTTTCAACCCACTCATAAACATCTATAGAACTACCAGGGAATACTCTACCCCAATTTGCTGTTCTATATTTAATTGATCCTTGTTCATATTCAATGTAACGTACAGTACTTAAATCCCACCAAACTTTACCGACGTTAGAACTTCCCCAACATAAATCACTATCATTCGCTAAATTTTGTATCGTGGTATTGTTATATACTGCTGGATCATAATCAATTTTATATGAAATGTTTTGCTCAGCGATACCTAATATTTTACCTTTGGCTGGATCTATCCAATCAAAATAATTTACAATATTTTGCGTTTGATTGTTGTATGTATAGCAGTTAATAATACCGTTTACATCAACCTTATCTGATTCTTGTCTATACAAATCCCATCCAACTAAATTATTAGCATTAGCAAATCGATAAACTGCTCCGGCATTATTGTTCAACTTTTTATTATTTTTTACTCCAATATAGAGTTCGTAATCGTTGATAGCTATACTACTTCCGAATCCGTCATTGGTTTTTATTGATGATCCAACTATTAAAGAATTTAATTGCTGAATGTAGACAAAGTTACCTGGATTGTTAATACTGTCGATATTACTTGGCAAATATCCATAAATCCATACTGCACCACTGTTATCAACTGGCTCAACAAAAGTTGTCGAACCACTGTCAAAAATAGTTGTGTTGTTGTCAAAAATAGTATTGTCTAATGTAGCTGCTGTATCACTAGCAACAATTAATACATTGCTTTCATTGTTAATCTTTACTATTTTACCAAAGTAATCATATGCTTTTTTGTATGCATTGTCGATAATTTCAACTTGCTTGAATACCTCTAGTCCAAGATCAGAAATAGCAGATCCTTGACCTGGAAGAATTCTTAATTTGTCAGTATTAATTTGTGAATCACTAACTATACGCAAATAATTATTGTAATTGTACGCAGTTACTCCTGGAATATTTCTAGCATTTATAGCTTGTACTACTGCGGTTAATGAGATATCAGCAAAAGTAACAAGGAAATTATTAATTCTTATCTGATCTCCAGAATTAACAGTTGGATTTTGAACTGTGCCTATTATCTCACCATAAATTCTACCTTGATTCAAATATCTGTATACCGCACCACTGTATGTATTTGTAACGCTCTGAAATGGTGCACCTGCGAATACACTGCAATTGTATCTACAAATATCTACACTATAGCCAAATTGTTGATTGCTATAAGGTAATACTGGAGAAATGTCCTGTAATTTTTGAATCTGATTAGTTTCAATACTTACAAATTTACCTTTGCCCGGCGGAGTTAAAAACTGTACAGTTGTAGGTGTGAATTGTATCCAATCAACATCTCTGATCTGTTCTATTTCATCTATATATACCCTTGTATAATCTGTTATAGGGGTAGAGTTAAAATAAATTTGATTAGTGTCTGCTATATAGGAATCTACTGATCTATTATAGATTGAAATATTTCCGGATCTAGTATAACTATTTGCACCTATTGTTACATTTGCTTCGGGCGCAGATATTAAAATTTGTTCTCCGTCTGATGTACATGTGACACTGTGACCAAATTTACCATCAACGTTTCCTTGTATAACATCGAACAATATATAACCTGGTGTTTGTTGAACAATAATATTGCCTGCCGTAGGTAATGCAGAGAAAGTAATTTGATTTGCATTTACATCATAATCTTGATATGGCATTAACACATTAGAATTAGAAGTAAATCTAACAAATATATTTTCCGCACTAGCTGGACTTAGACCCAAACTAAAAGTTGAATTTATACCGTCAGCCTGTACAACTTCAGTAAATGTACTAATTGAAGTATTAAGTGCATATACATAAACATTACCTACGGCGGGTGCACCAACATACAACCATCTACTATTATTGCTCATCGCAATGCTACTACCAAATAGTGCACTAGTAGCAACATTAGGAGCTAAGATTTGAATGTCAGTTAATGCACCACCTCCTAGACTACGCTTGTAAACGTACACATAACCTATATTTCCATAGCTTTTTGGAGCTCCTACTGCGGCATATGAATTTGTAGTTACTACTGTTGTTCCAAACTCAGAAGACGAGTTTACTAATGATATCAACGTCACATCTTCAACTAGATCATTATTGAAGTTTAAAACGAAATTAGTAAAAGATCCTTGACCATTATTAAACGTTGGTTGACCAACTAAAGCAAAATTATTGTCTGAGGTTACTGAGATAGAACTACCAAATCTACTGTTAGCACTAATAGTGCCAATTTGTATATTTTTATTATACTTCCATGGTTCAGATTTATTATACACTTCCCACTTATTTGTGGTGTTTGCGTTTTCAACCCAAACTTTGTTATTATTTTTCCATTGAGTTATATCTTTTAGTGAAATTAAATCACTAGGTGATTCTATTTTCAAACTCTTTAGTTTATAAATGGTACCAGATAATGTTTGACTATTAAAACCCGATAATCTTTGTGCGTAGTTAATTATAAATGTACTCAATCCACTTACACTAACTACTCGATAAAATCCGTTAAATCTATCCGAATTAGTTAACATAACAATATCTGAGGGTAACAAATTATGAAACTTATCAGTAGTAACAGTAAGTTGCTGATTAAGAGCAGTAGATATTTGTATCACTGAACATTTAATATCTTCTAATGTATAAATGTTCCATTCTAGATTGTAATCTTTTGCTACCCAAATAGTACTATTTGTGCCTATATTCTCAATATCTTCATTTAGAGAATCAATGTTGTTTAAGTCAAATATAGTGTAATCTATATCTTCTAAATTGACAAAACCGGCTGTTTTTATATCGTTTGAGAAATCACTATCGTTAGTTCTAGTCAATAAGAAAGGAGCCGACCAATTAGTTACGGATGTTTCATAAACACCATCTTCTGTGAATAAAGACTCGTAACTTACTTTGTTATTGGCCAATACTTCTAAACTAGAAGGATTGCTTACAGTGTATTTTTCACTTAAAATTAATTCAACATATCTATTAATATCGGTACTACCATATGTTCCTACACGTAGTGCCCAATCTTCAAATAATGCCACTTTTGATTGTTGTTTATTCACTAGAACATTAGCCAGAGCATTGATTGAATTTATAGTGCCTTTTTCCTTGATAAAACCTTGATAGAATTTTACTTGAGAAATGTCGTCTAAGCCTATATTTTTCAAATAGTCTCTATTTTTATAACCAATTAGTGCTAATGAATATAAATCAAAGTCACTTTCTAGATTGACTTGATTAACATCATAGAAGGTTTCGGATATATATGAATTTCTTGCGAAGTTACTTAGTAGTCCAGTTTTTATTTTATTTTTATCAACTGGCAACCAGTCACTGAAATTAAATTTAGCCGATGCTGGCAAATTAGAATTTGCGCTATAGTAAAAACCTTTGTAATCAACTAGAGTGCCCTTTATATAGTCAACTCCTGCTTTCCAAGGATCAACTACATTGGAGTTATACACGAACCCAGGAGCATAAACTGAACCATTCCATTCAGCAGTGCGTTTGCCAACTATCTTTAGTCTAAATTGACGCTGACCCATCACTGAATTGTATATCACATCATTAAATGATGTTAAATTATTAAATATCAATGAGTGTTCATTTTGAACTAAATCTAATTCTAGATATCCAATTAAATCCTTTTCGTTAAGAATTTTTATGGAAAAATTATTACCATCTCGAAATGCTGTGTATCTATCAGAATTTAAAATCTTTCCATCTTTATTAATAATTTTACTACCAAATACTGAGTTTTGAATTTTATCAACAACACCAGATGTATTACTGTAATTGATATTACTACCGATTGGACTAAGAACTATTAAGTTATTGACTTTCCAGCCCTGATCTACCCACGTTAAAAATTCACGTGTACTTAGTTCCCAATTTTTTATTTGTTTTATAGTGTCGTCGTACTCTTCAAACGAAAAACCCTGTAATGTTAAATATCTACCATAACCAGATAAGAAATTAGTTACTTGTTGTGTATTTCTAAAAACGGTATCATAAGGTATGTTAATTTTTATATTTGAGTATTCCGTGTAATAATTTACAGAATTATTTCCTATTCTTACAGATATTGATTTGCCGCTGGTATCGGGCAATATAACACCGAAGTATGGCTGGTTTTTATCGTATCCAGTTACTTTAAATCCAGCATCAACTTTTTCAATAATAACACCACTATATCTTACATTTAATATAGGCGTAGATTTGTTAATTACTAAATCAAAATTATCATCAGGTATTAAAATACTATCATTTGTGCTATTAGGACTGTATTGTTCAGCTAGAACTTTGATGAATTTTTTATCACTATATCCAGCCATCCTATAACTTAGTTGGACATTATATTTTCTTATGAAGTTATACAAATCTGACTTATCAGTTATTCCTAATCCCATCAAATAATCACTGATGTAGTTTAGATATCCGGTGGCTCTAACTATTTGATTGCCATTGCTATAACCGTTTATATCAATATCGTCTTGAGTTATTCTGTTATTGGTATTCTCTATTAGATATTGATCTAATTCAATGTTGTATCTATACTTGTTTGTATTTAAACCATATGCAAAATATTTTGCTGGCTTAAATACTGCCATCACTAACTGTAGTGCAAATGCGTAGTCACTGCTATTGCGCCACGCAGTTTCTGTTGGACTATATTGACCAATGTTCCAAGAACGATTAAACGTATTCGCATCAAATTTGTTAGTCAATAGAGGCAGTGGTGGTATTAATTTACCATTTTCATTTACTGGTATTATGTTGGATAGTCCAGGTCTCTTGAAATTAAGATCATAACCAGCTCTTTCGCCACGAGCTATATACCCATTCTCTAAATCATTCCATAGAATTGTATTACCCGAAGTGTATGGTGCTGGCCCGTACACTTCTTCCCACCAATCAGGCTTGATTGAGAATCCTAACATTTTCCACGGACTTACATTAGGATCTTGACAATCGTAAAAATATTGATAACATGCTCTCCATGAACCAGGAAGAAGTTCATTATTTACGACATCATATGCCTGTGAATAGTTGTATGAAAACGCATTGTCGTTTTGAAACGTATCATTTTCTACGTAATTCAAGTTATTTTGTGAAGTCCAACGTAGATATGATGCTGCTAATGACGAATTAAACTCGGCTAAGCTATATCCCGTGTTTCTAAATTTACCTGGTATAGTGTCAAATATATTAATTAATCGTTCACTGTATTCTACTTTTAGATTATTAAATATTCGTTTTTCTAATTCAAGTAGTAAATCATCTCTATAATCGCCAAACGCTGGCATTACACTACCGTCATGTCCTCTTATCATTGTTTGAGGTGTGGTGTATGTACGATCTACAAAAATTTCAGGTATGAATTTAGGATACAGTCCTAATTTTGTGGGTGTTTCTGGTATATAACATCCATCTGTGCTATCATATTCAACTATTGTTAAGGCATCATTTATTTGTAGTGATACACTATCAGTTAATTCAATCGCAGTGGAATTTTCTAAAAATATGTAATCTCTGCCATAAACTAATTGAACTTTGTTAAGATAAACTAAAATAGCTTTGTTGGTAAGTGTAGATAAACTAAAAATAGAAGTTATTTCATAAGCACGTTGTAGATTATTGAATATTGTGTAATTTATTATATTTCTAGTTCCTTGATATGGAACCATATCACTATAATACCAAGGGAAGGTAGAATTTTTAACTTGATTTATTGTTTTTAAAATATTGGTAACTGCACCAGCTGTAGCACCTATATCTGTAAATTGTATGGTACCTGCTAAGTTTAAAAACTTATTCTTAAATTTATTGTATTCACTTTGTGCGTATAGAATTCCATTAATAGCGTTAAATTTTTCGCTATTGAGGAACATATTTGCAAACGTGATAGGAGCACTTTGTTGAAGCATTATACCTGCTTGATTTTCTATTTGTAAATCACGCAGATTACTTCTTCCTGGATAATTACCGCTAAAATATAAACTACTCTGTGCTACTACACCTATATGATTTCTAAGTTCTCCTAGTGTAGGACTATCTAATACTTCATTTTTTGAATTGTAATTTAAGTTATCGGGTATCTGATAAAATCCTATATCACTGGCTTTAGTACTATTGTAAATTAGCACATCCACTCTGTCATCTTTTTTCAACTCAGTTTTATTTACGGTCAATAACAACCAATCATTTGGTATGTTATAAATCTGAATTTTATCTAGCGTTAATTTTTTATAATTTACGTATACAGAAAAGTTAGGTTTAACCGTTGCAAGATCGGGTTTTATATCTAATTTAAACGAGTTATCTATGCCATCATAGATAAATGACAAGTCTTGTAATTGTCTTGTTTGAGTGTTAACGTTTGTCCATACATTTATTTTTTCAAAAGTACCGTCTGCGTTATTTTTATGTAAAAATCCTGAATTTACTTTTTTATATATAAAGACACTATCAGAAGCATATTGAAACGTGTCTGTATCGAAGTAATTAGTAAACTGAATATCACCTATGTTATTTAAATTCTTATACGCTATAGAAAAGCCTAGTACAGGATCAATACTTCCGTTACCTTGTTTATATCCAAACAGTTTTGTTCCTGAAAATTTAGTGCTATTCTTAACAGGAGGATATTTTGTTAAATCTGAAAAACTGATACTGTTATTGTCAAAAACATCAAAATAAGGTGCTTGATTTACACCAGATTTACGTTGACCTTCCAGCCATACGCCATTTAACAACCAGAAACTTTTGCCTCCATTTTCTTTTCCATTAAAGGTAGAAACTACATCGTAGTCATTTATCACCGCATCATCAGCTTCAACTAAATTTATAATCTTATCCGTTGCAGTATTATCATCTTGATCAATAAAATTAACTACCCAAATTTTATGTCTAGTTAAAGGATCATTGTCTAAACTGAACACTACTCGCATGCCTTCAACTAGATTTATTCCATCAACATAGAATCCTAAACTGCCTTGAACAGTTAAAAACGGAGTTGATATTTTAGTATCATATAAGTCTATTGGTCGTTTTGCTATTTTTCCAAAATTATAAAGTTGTAGGTCTGCATCAAATTCTATAATTGGACGTTTTGCTCTGAATTCTGCATCTAAAGTTAGTGGTGTGTTATTATATGTACTTGTTAATTCAAGTATGTTTTGATGAAACCAACGATTTCTCTTAGTCCATGGATTCAAATCTTGACTTGCACGATTAATTACAATATAATCTGGTGTGTTTAAACTATTATTGGTATCAAAAGTAGTATCTCCATAATAGTTAGGTCCTATAATATATGGATATATTTGTTGCCCTGATACAGTTTCTGTTATAAAATATGCATATGTTCCATTAGGAAATTCTGGAGTAACACAATATCTACCATTATATTGATCCAGCGAGCCAGAATTCATAACATATTCATAGTCTTCTATGAATGCGCCTGGTAAAAATTCAAAACTTATTGAGTCTCCAGCTGCAACTGTTACATTCGAACTTAGTTTAATTTGATTTATGGTACCGTTATACTCTGGCAATCCGATTGTACTTTTTAAAGAATTGTCAATAACCCATACACTTTGTGGCGTTATTCCAGCCGTGTTAAGAGTTATTCTCATACCTGGATTAATTCCAAACGTAGAGTTTACTGTTATGTAACTATATGAGTTTACACTAGAAGTAACTGTAACAGTGACGGATTGCGGTCTGTTAATTGAGTTTATAGTATCAGCAAATTGATACGAACTGGTCATTCTAACTGCACCGCTAGTAGCATCTTGTGGGTTTAAATAACCAAATGGTCCGTATATAGGATATCCATCAGCACTAAAACCTACTAATTTGCTATGTCCAGTGGCAGCATCTGTGTATCCAGTTGAAAAGCCAGAAACATTACCCCAAGCATTTGCTGATATAAATTTTCCATTGGTATAAACATATTGCTCATTGACAATAGTTTGACCACCATACTGATCTTGGCCATTTATTAATACTTGATTGGTGTCATAATGCCAGGTTGTATCATTTGAGCCTTTCAACTGTACATTGTTTGACACACCATTTATTAGAATACCAGGTAATGTTATACCGATTGTTTCCGCAGAAAACTTAATTGACTGGTGTTCTCCTGATTGATTAGTTCCAGCACGATACGGATATTTGAATTTTAAATCCTGTTGCGATATTGGAATTTCATTATCTTTATTAGGAAAATTACCTGTTAGAACGGTAATACCATCTGGAAAATTAATAGTTGATACCGATAATTGATCGGCAGCTTGATTCAAACTTGCATTGGCATAAACCACAAAATTTTCTTGAGGTCTATAATTATTTTTCTCAACAGGTGAATTAACTACTAAATCATCAACACTTACAAGTTTGATACTTGTGCCTACACCTTCTATATAAAATTCTTTATTCTTATACTGATCTGGTGTCACAGCAGAGTCAAAAACTATTTTCAGTCCATTAGTAAATGTAATTCCATTTGGACTTACGTAGTTTGTTTTGCCTAATATTTCAGATTCAACATTTATATAATTACTATTGGATTCAACTAAACGTATAATTCCATATTGGTCCGCATTTACTCCATTCTGATAGTACAATGTATCCAATGTTGCTGTTATAACTGGGATTTGTTCTAGTCTTTGATTACTGTTAGTGTACCATTCTGTATTGCCATAGGTAATACCTGACAAAATAATAACTTTATTATTAACTGGCAGTGGAACATAATAAACTAAATTTAGCACGAAATCTGATCCGCTTGGTGTCAATATTATTTGCCAGATGCCATAACGTTGACTTGACGGTACTACAGTGACACCACTAGTCCAATCTGCTACATTTTCTGAATAATTTGCAAATATCAAATATTTGCTATTTAAATTTGATATCTGTCCATCTATGCCATTATATAGATTTTTTATCTCAGATAATAATTTGCCTTGTAAATCAGCATAACTTATCTCTGATACTAAATCAACTGACTGCAACAATGGCATGGTTATATAGAAATCTTGTGCAGTAGTGGTAGGGACTTCGAACGTGATAGTTCCAACATCTATACCGTTGTTAATTACTCCTAGTATTTGTCTAGTGCTTAAATTAGTTTTTGAGTTTTTGCCACTTAGCCCAGGTTCAGTTTGTATCCAAAATGGTACACCTGGTTGATTAACAATAAACTGATAAGAACCCTTGCGTCCTAATACTATATCTGGACTAGGAGTTAAACCATAGCCGTTAACGTTGTAAACTTTTGTATTATTGTCTGCTGTAAAATATAATTTTTTCTCTAGATCAACTTCGCCCGCAAAAACATCAACAGCATCTGGTCCATTTGGAACCCAATAATACTGACTGAAGTTTATAAATGTGTCTGCATTAAATCTAGGATTATAGCTATAATAATCGCTCCCCCACAAGCTGTTCTGATTTGTAACATTACCTCCAAAATATGTAATTTTTTGTAGAGTTTCTGGATATGTTTTTGAAAATTCTACTTCATTAGTATCTTGATTTTTATAAACTACAGTAGGTTCTAACTGATAATCTGCACGATATGCTGAATTTTCTTTTAGATAGGTATCAATGCCAGTAAAACCAGGAGCAAATTTTCTACCCACATAGCCATTAACAACTGATAAATTTGACTCAGTTACTAATTGATCCAGCGTTGCTCCAAGAAATTTCTTGTTGGCATCTGTTTGGAATACAGTTGGTAAAAAATTTGTTGTTTTAGTTACTGCCATAATTCTTATCTTCTATTATGCTAATGTATTTACTGTCAAGGCTTGTAAGTTTAGTTGCGATGCCGTAATTGATGATATTATTTGAATGTTGTCTACAGTCGCACTACTTATCAAAATTTCATTTGGGCCACTACCGATCTGTTGTAGTGATCCGTATACCTGTGATGAGCTATTTGGAACTATAACTATACTAGATATGTTTGGTGCCAAACTTTGTTGTATAAATGTCGCTAATTCGGTAAAGTAAAAAGTCTCGCCAAAGTCCCAATTACCCGCGGCAAAGAAAACATTTATGTAAGATACTACTCTACTTTTAATTTCAGTATCAGAAAGATTTATGTTTTGATTTTTAATTACTTTAAAAGTAGCCTGCAATTCTGGCGCTGCTTTAGATCCAAATAAAGGTTTGAACTTAGCAGAATTGTAAATGATAGCATCACTTACTGATTTGTATTTCTCTATATCTGAGAATGCAATTTTCAGTTGTGTTGCAGAAGGTGTTTCTGGTTCTGACACCGTTCCAGTAGTATCTAAAATCCATGCACGATAACTAGTTTCATATTCTTTAGTTAGTATGTACATATCCATCAGATTGCTAGGACTTGGGTCAATTCTTCTGTTACCTGGTGCATTATGTCTATATTGAAAATATAGATTATCTCTACCAATTCTAGCCACATAATTATCACTAACTACTAATGTCCTTATGTTTTCTACCAGAGTTATAACATAGAATTTGTTTTCTTGATATGCATAGAATATTTGCCCTACTATGTAGTTGTTAACATTTTGCAAAATATCAGTTTCGGTAGCATACAAACTAACAACCAAACTAGTAGCTAACGGCTCATATGATATGAAGTTATTGTAAGAAATTACTTTTTCAAAAAACACAAACTTATTTCCAGGATAAGATATAAGTTGTAAACTTCTAACACCGTCAGTTGAAATTAACTCATAATAGTTATCAGTACTACTAGTGTAGAATAATTGTCCAATATCAAATATCTGTATCAGCGAATTTATCTGTGCTACTGTAGAATAGGTATCTATTATTGGATGAACTGCTATGTTGAATGCATCTGGATTATCAGGAATTCCATTTGCATTATCATCACTATATGTAACTAGTACTTTACTGGTGTCTATATATCCATCAGATTCAGGCATCTGATCATATATGTTCAACAGAATGTCTTTTGTTAATGGCTGACCTGTATCAGCATTGCCATTAACTTTTAATAGTCTAATAGTATCGTTTATAACACTGCCAGTCGTAGAATCATAAACTTTACTTTGTTGATCAAAATAGAATTTAGTTTCTTCTGTGCTTTCAACAAGATAGTTAAGTCCTCTGACATTTACCGTATAAATTAAATTGTTAACTGTAAAATTTAACATCCAGCTAGCATCTAAACTTTGTCCAGTAATGTCGCCTTGAAATTCTTGACTAAAAGTATCAGTTGAATTTACGTCCTGCGCGTTTATAATTTTCCAAGTTCTAGATAGTTGATCATATCTTAATGCAAAATTATTGTAATTGTTTATAAGATTTATCAATTGACTAGTAAATTGCGTACTAAACTGATTACTAAAAGCAGGTATTACCGCTAATACTTGAGCGTTTGAACTTACATTCATACTCAATTGAACAGAACCTTGACCATTACTTAATACGGTCTGGCTGCCATTTCCAACTAAATTGGATATTGAAACATATATCAATGAACTACCATTTTGTGGTAATTGACCATTACTTGGCAGAGGCAAAATCTCATTCGCACTGTTGAAGTAATTGCCAGTTCCTGGACTCAAAATCAATATTGATCCCTCATTCATGTACTCTCTGTTATCAACTTGACCTACACCAATAGATGTTGCCGTAGTAGCATTTAAACTAGATTTAAAATATCCAGAACTTGAACCGGAACCGCTGGTTACTCTATTCCAATAGAGGCTAGTTATTGGGAATCTTTGAAAATAATAGTAATAAAAATGTAGTATTGAACTACCTCTAATGTATGGCAATACTTGATTTTGTATTACTCTATTAATATCAGACGTGGTATTAAATGTGAAAGTAAAGCTATTTGCGCCATCTTCTTTGTAAAATATTCCGTCCTGCGCGAAGATATTAGTACTGCTATATCTACCACTAACATCGTTTACATCCAAGAATCTGCTTATTCCACTACTTGTACGATTTACTGTTTTAACTTTACTAATTGAAGTATAGTTAGCGTAAGGAAATACATTGTAGTCTTCGCCCGTTATCATACGATTTTGAGTATAATACAGTTGAGGCGCTTTGGTTTTTATTTCGGCTAGACTTTCGCGTGGTAATGCATTAGCAACGGTGTATTTTAAACTTGCAACTATAGTAAGTGTTTCTAGTCTTCCAAGTTTACTTACATAAGGTATAGCAAAAGTTATATTGCTCATTTGATCAGGAGCAATTCTATAACTTAGTCCTGCACTGGTTCTATAATATGTTCTATATGATCCAACTGGAATTTGTGTATATGTGCCATCACCGAATATTAAATCAATCTGATCCCCAGAACGTGTTCCTACTTGATAACTTTTTTTCGCAGCGTTATCATTGTAAATGATATTTGTACCATTAACACTGGGTAGTTGAGACCATAATTCAATTGCTTGTCCTATAGCATTTAATTCATACAACCAAACGTCCGAGTTATTAATATTGTTTACGTTAATACTTGCTATATTGTTTGGTATACTTTCTGGAAAAGTAAATGAAGTATTGGATAATGTGCCTTGCTTAAAGTACAGGAAAAACCCTGTATTATTACTAGCATTGCCTGCGTTGTCGTTTTTGTATAATATGTTAAGTGGCTTACCAGGTAATGGTGAGGCTTCATACACATAATCTTGATTTGCAATTGTAGGACTTACTATTTCAAAGTTCAATGATGAATTGTCTATTTGCACAGCAAATGGTAGAATAGGCATAGTCCCTTGAACTGAATTCAAGTTGTATTCACTAACTGTTACACCATCTATAACTTTTGATCCTACTGGATTTCCAATACTCTGACTTGCTGCTAATGCTGAGTTTAATACTATAGTGAATTGCTCGTACCAGTCAGGATTAGTAGAATCATTCCATGTAATAATTGAATTTGTAATGTCATTACCTAATATATCACGTAAAGATTGTGTAGATTGAACACTATCTATTTTTAGATAACCAGAAGCAGCTACGTTTCTACTTGAATTATAACTAACCAAGGTTGCTAATTTTAATACGCTGTCTCTACGTTCGGCAGTATCTATAAAATTTTCTCTAGCGTTTAAGTCAGTTCTAAAAGCTAAACTTTGACCTAAAAATGCTATCAAATCAATCAGTGCAATATATTCACTGGATTCTATGAAGTCATTAAAATTTTCTGGATAATAGATTTTTAAATAATCTATCATCGTTTTGCGCAACGTCTGAAAATCATAACTTTGAAAATCAGCGTTCCTAAAACTTTGATAAATTTTTGTCCAATCTTGATTAACTATTAGATTGTTTTGTCTTTCAGTAATAGCCATACTCTTCTCTTTTTATTATTTATCGCAAAATAAATATGCGAGTTTTATAGATTGGTTGGCGATATTTGATTGTTTTGATCAAACCGCAATTCTAATACGCCAACTTGACCAGTAGTAATATATAGTAATTCTAGTTCTATCTGAATACCACGATCAAATTGAGTAACTATTACATTTTTTGCTGAAATTCTAGGATCATTTGCTATGATCTTTTTAATATCTTGCATTATTATATTCTTAGTTTCTTGTGTCAATGGTTCAAAAATCATGTCCCAGATGATCGTGCCGAACTCCGGGTTCATTAATTTTTCACCTTTACGAATATAAAAATGATTCTGTAAATCACGCTTAACTAAATCAAAGTTAGTTAAGCTATAATTTTTATCTGATGTGATAGAACTAAAACCTTTATACATAAATGTATTTAGCTATTACAGGCCATACACATCTGTCTGAGTTGTACTAAATTTGCCTCTGTTATAATAGTCGGTAGCTGTATAACCATTTGCATTTACACTATAGCGTCCAGTTTTATACCAGGTAGTGGCCGCTGTTGGTCCAGCTAAGTGCGATACAGATAGGAGACCAGCAATTACATCATTTGTCATATTTTTGACAATAGCTCCAGTTGACTGTAGTACCGCATAATTATTTTTAAGTAGATTAAACATTGCCTGTTCTTGCAATTCAGGAGAGTTCAAAAAGTCTTGTAAATTTGCAACATTATCTTTATTAGCCCAATTATTAGGATTGGTTATTGTGTCAACGGCTTGTTGTAATCCTTCTTTTAAATATCCTAAATTAGCAAGATCATCGACGCTAAATTGATATTTTCCAACATATCCACCAGCCTCAAGATTATAATCTCCGCGGCTTTCTGTATATCCTATCTGTGCTGTTAATGCACGAATTTCATCAGAATCTAACTCTCCTATAGAACCCACTGGTTCTGGTTGTTCAATAAAAACAGAAGACGGTGCAGCATCATTTAGTGTGGCCGAATCTGCAACCCTTGGCCCTTGAGGATTGGTAATTACAGGCGGATCTATAGGATCACCATTTATAGTAGTATCATATGTATTTGATTGAGCGATTAACTCACTAATCCCTTGTCGCAAACCTCTACGAAAATATGGTTCGTGTGTTGGTACTTTATAATTAGTGGAAACTATCATTCCTGGTAAAATTGACCATTGTGTTGCAGGACCATTTGGTTGTCCTACTGTGTCTGGCAATGAATATTTTTGAAGTTGTGGTGGTGTAGGAATATTTACCGCACTGCCACTGCCATTAAGAGCAATAGCACTTCCGTTGATTGCCATTCTTCCTCCGGCGCGGATTGACATACTAGATGCTGATGCCAAATCTAAAGTACTCGCACTTCTGGCTTGTATTTTTTTGCCAAAGATATTCATCCTAACTAGGGCACTTTGATTGATTTCTTTAGTCTCAACGTTAAAGGCTTTTCCAGATGATATGTTTATATTTTCGTTCGCAAAAAAACTAATATTTTTGTCGCTATGCATCAACAGATTACCACCTGTTCGAACTGCCAAATCATTTGCGCCATAAATTAATATGTCACCAGTTTTTGTTAATTCTACCCACGCTGTACCAGTACTGTTACTTATATACATAATGCCAGCAGTATCATGCATAAGAATTTGATGTCCGGCAGATGATTTCAATCGTACTAAATTATCTGAACCAAAAGAATCGCCATCATCCATTACTAAGGTGTGACCACCCACCCGGCTAGTAACGTTGTAATTTGTAGGATTAGGTTGATCCGTAAATGCAGAGTCTTGCTGTGGTATTGGTCTGCCTGGAGTGCTAAATCCAAAAACACTACTTATTGGATCACGTTGACTACTACTACTAATTGTGCCACGAATTTCATCACCATCAAGACCTTGATTTAATAACTGAGCCGTTTTAAACACATGCAGTGGTTTTTTTACATCTTTTGTTGGTTTACTATAACCCTCAGGTAAATTTTGATTCCATTCACTTACGGGATATTTTTTATCTGGACTCAAGGTAAACCCTGATGTTTGAATACTCAATGTATCTATTAAATTATAGTTAACAGCACCTATTGCGGGAGTCATATAGATACTTGCATCGGTGTTAACACATGCAAACCAAAAGCCCTCAATTGATCCTGGAACAAAGCAACAAAGTACCTTGTTACCTACATCAGGGGGAACCATATAAAATCCATATGATTGTGAGGTTTGAGTAAACGTATTTGAATTTTGATTTGCTATCGTATACTCTGCTACTCCGCGAGGACCTGTAGTTTGTCCTAAGAAAGGGCTAGCATATGAAACTAGTTTCCAATTATTTTGATTTTCGGGTTCAGGTCCACTAAGTTGCGTAATGTATACCCAAACTCTTCCCGTTCTGGTAGTTGTATCGATTTTTTTAATTACACCTACATATATTCCAGTTTGAACTAAAATGTCCGCACCTGTTTGATCTACGAAACTTGGAAGTCTTGTTCCTAGGTACGGTCTGTTAAGACTACTCATTAATTTAATCCTATCCTAGTGTGCCATCATCTAAAGTCCAACCCGCATCAATAATAACAGGAGTTGGTATTGAAGCCGAATCGCTTAGAATTCGTTCAACACTATTATTTACTTGATATTCAGAGTCAGGAGAATTTTGTGTACTTCTTCCCAATCTAACATTTTCACCAAGTACATATGTTTCTGATGGCTGCATTGCAGCCTGAGAACTATCTTCTCTAACAGTGGTTGTTATATTTCTTCCTAATTGATCTGTTAATACTTTTACTAGACGTAAATTCTGCTCGAATTTGCCATGAGAAAATGTAGAATCAACTGTAATTAATTTGTATACACCACTAAAATTGCTATAGCCTAAACTTTTTGCTACGTTTTGATAACCTAGTATGTCATTAGCTCTAATTTCTGCTAAACCTTTTTCTTCATTGTAATCAACAGGACTTAAAAAATTTACAAACACGTATAACTCACCAGTATCCATATACAAACTGTTATTTGGTGTTAGCGCAGCGTTTTGATTTTTACCTGGTCTACTGTAAAAAACGTCATCCTGTTTTATAAAATGTGGATCACCTATAATTTTAAGGTCCAATTCAATCATATCACCACGTGAGCCAAGCAATAGTGAGTTTGCTAGATCAGATGCAGCAGTTGATTTCTGTATGTTGCCGCCGTCGATCACGGTTGAATTGTTATTGCCAGCTATCACTGCAATTCCTGGCTGAGCTACAGGATCAGCCCCTGGTAAACTTGGAACAACTGTGTTTAGTTTATTACCGGGTGCTGCGCTTTGACCTGCTGGATTCGTAGCAGGAGATGTAGTACCTTGTATTTCTTTACTAAGTCCACCAGTTACTGCTAATAGATATAGAGTATTAAAACTTATATTCCAATCTAAAACGTCACGATTTCTACCCGTGAACATATAATCATAGATTTTAACATAACCCGGAGTTTTACCTTGTGGGCCGTATGGATACTTGGAATTTACAGTAAATTTTCTTACATAAAATACTACGGTTGTGGCCGAAAATCTTTTAACTTTATTATCCCATGGTCCTACTTGAATTGTAGGAACTATTTTGTACCATTTCAGTGGCTGTTTGGCTAAATTAACTAAAGTTTCCACCGATTCATTACCTTTAATATCAACACCTAATACTTTCAGTTGATCTTGTATATAGGAACTATGACGGAGCATAAAATCTATTAATTTATCTATGGTAGTGCCTGCAGGCACGTTAATAACACCACTACGATAAGATAGTTGCGAGTTGGGTTTTGTAGTTGAATTGGCACTATTTGGAGTTATTGGCTGAGGACCTGGCATTAATTTTGAATTGCCTATCTCTTCATCGAATTCAACTCTATAAGCGGTAGGATAATTAATATCACCTATTTTTGTAAGTGCTTTAAAATAATCGGTAAATGCACTGCATATACCCCTAGATTCAATATTTGTATTATTTAAATTGTTTAACTGTGCAGTCAAACTACTTAATTTCGTATCAATGTCCTGCAAATTACCCGCTGTTGCGTCGGAAAAACCTATATTATTTAAAGTATCTATAGTTTGATTTCTTAATATTTGTAATTGAGTAATCTCACGCGAAACATCTCGTTGATTTGTTATTCTATTATAAAACTCAGAAACTGTCGCGTCATTTCCACTACCTGCATTAAATGCTGCTGACACTGTTGAGGCTTGAACAGTTGTGTTAAAAGGTATAGCATTCATAAGTTGACTAAAAACCTGATGATTGTAGGCAACTGCTTCCATTTTATATTCTGCACCTGATTGTCTTAAGTGTGTTTCTACATTTGTAAAACAAATCGGTATATATTTTGTAAGACTTTGAATTTTTTCTGGCTTAGCGTCGTCAATATCTTTATAACCAAAAAAATCTATTTGTAATACATAAGGTATTCTTGCATAAGATTCTGGAGCAGAAACAAAATTTTTGTTTACTTCATTGGCTGCCGCTATCATTCTGTTTATTAGAGTAAATCCATTTGGTTCTATAATAGTGAACGAACATTCAATTAAATTCGTATTTCTATTTCTCATCGTTGACGTTATGACCGTTTGCATTTTAAAATCTTCGAAATAAAAATCTTCTTTGAAATTTCTATTACGTTTAAAATCAGTATCGTTATAACGTCCTGCTCCGCTGATAATTACGTTTTCTGGAACATAAGGTGTAGGGCTGTCATTGACAAAATTATTGTTAATTATTTGATTGTATGTGTCAATGGATAGAATGTGTAAACTAAGATTATATGTATATGATGCATATTCATGCAACGGATTTTCTATAGGTGTTGCAGTAGGCAGATCACCTGTTGTGTCAGTATTTGTACGTGTTCTATTTCTTTGACTGGGAGATTCACTGGGTGGCTCCTGTGATGCAGATACACTGGGAATGACTATCGATGGTGTCGCCACTCCGAACTGTGCAACTTGTTGTGGAGTTAATCTAATTCCGCCCGTACCAAATCTGGATATGTCGCCGTCTGTTGCCATTAATTCATCCTAGTAGAGTATCAAGCGTGGATTTTTTAGGTAAATAAATTTTTCTACCGGCCTTCATGTCAAAAACTGGATCTTTGATTGTGTTGGGATTTCTTAGAGCAAATACCCACCACAAGCTAGAATCACCATACAAGTCAAACGCTAATAAGTCTGGGCGATTTTGATATGTTTTGTTTATTTCAAATAATACATCATCTACATTTTTTGGCATATTCGGAAATTCTGCTACATCTAGGTAATTTCCATAAAATTTGGTGCGAGCATATAAACTATTTTTAGTATAAGTAACTTCGGCCATTATATAAATCCTCCTCTATTACTATTACCATCTTTAATAGTCTGTCCACGTGCATATTTCTCAAGTGTAAAGTTATTAGCAATATTTTTTCTACTGTAAACTGGCTGTAGTGTTACTGTTATAGTACTATCAGTCGGTAAACGTACTGATTTACCATATGAATCGCCTGTTATATTTCCTGGAAATACAGAATTTCCCCCAGGTCCCAAATCAACACCGATAGGAACTGATACATAATCAACTTCACCTTGCATTGTGTGTGAAAATTGTGTTACAACACATGGAATATGTGGCAAATACGCTGCTCCGTATCCATCTAAAAATACCAGTGGAGGTGGAGATCCTGCGTATTGATCAGCGCCAAAAAACATCTTGGTACAAATTCTAAAAAACTGAATAACTGCCATCAAATATTGACCTTCTGCGATGTTCTGAACAGTAAATTCTCCATTTATCTGAACAGCTCCAACTTCACTTCCTTCATAGAAGTAACTATTGTAATTGGAGTGTGTAAGAACTTGAGAACCATAACGTGCGGTATGAGACAATGTTATAGTGGGCGTATAGGGAAAAACAACTCCAGCAGTTCCTATTCTGCTGTTTAATGGTCTCAATAATGTATTGGCAGGATTATCATAAAACATACCAGCCATTGT
>JACCDW010166597.1_pt1 | contig 40118 bp, 34 predicted proteins | sample 7449781 | NCBI WGS metagenome assembly JACCDW01 (sample SAMN15323449, study PRJNA562643) | freshwater metagenome | isolation source: river surface water | place: USA:Blue River Watershed | collected 2017-08-18 | reverse complement strand
GAGGCGCGGGCCGGAGTCGAACCGACCTACACGGATTTGCAATCCGGTGCATAACCGCTTTGCTACCGCGCCGTGTCTGACAAAAAAGGGAAGCTTGCGCTTCCCCTTGGGCTGGAAGATGTTGGCACTTCTTCCAAAATCTGGAGCGGGAAACGAGGCTCGAACTCGCGACCTCAACCTTGGCAAGGTTGCGCTCTACCAACTGAGCTATTCCCGCGCAACGCAATCAAAGTCCTTCGATTGCTGCAAGCCTTGCATTATAGCCTATTTTCATTGGCTGGGCCTTCCGCCAGGCTCAATGCTTGGTGGCCTTGCTCTCTGCAGTGGCCACATTGGCCGCAACTGCAGCAGCACTGATCTCCTCCTCGGTCAGTGGCACAGGCTTGGACTCGAGTGCAATGTCGAGCACCTGGTCAATCCATTTGACCGGAACGATTTCGAGGCCGCTTTTCACATTCTCCGGAATGTCCTGCAAGTCCTTGACGTTGTCTTCCGGAATCAGCGCGGTCTTGACGCCTCCGCGCAGTGCTGCGAGCAGCTTTTCCTTCAAGCCGCCAATCGCCGTCACCTCGCCACGCAGGGTGATCTCGCCGGTCATGGCCACGTCAGCACGTACCGGAATGCCCGTCATGGCCGAAACCATGGCCGTGGTCATGGCGGCACCGGCACTTGGACCGTCCTTTGGGGTGGCCCCATCCGGTACGTGGATGTGCAGGTCTTTTTTCTCGAACACCTCGTCCTTGATGCCGAGGGCATGCGCGCGGCTGCGCACCACCGTGCGCGCAGCTTCCACCGATTCCTTCATCACATCGCCCAGCGAGCCGGTGCGGGTGATCACACCCTTGCCAGGCATGAGTGCGCTCTCGATGGTCAGCAGATCGCCACCCACTTCTGTCCAGGCCAACCCGACAACCTGCCCCACCTGGTTCTTTTGCTCGGCGCGGCCATAGGTGTACTTGCGCACACCCAGAAATTCGTTCAGGTTCTCGGCCGTGACCTGCACTTGAGGCTTCATCTGCTTGAGCAGCAGTGCCTTGACCACCTTGCGGCAGATCTTGGAGAGTTCGCGCTCGAGTGAACGCACGCCGGCTTCGCGGGTGTAGTAGCGCACCACGTCACGGATGGCTTCCTCGCTCACAGCCAGCTCTTCGGGCTTGATCCCGTTGTTTTCCATCTGCTTGGGCAGCAGGTAGCGCATGGCGATGTTGGTCTTTTCATCTTCGGTGTAGCCCGACAGACGAATCACTTCCATGCGGTCGAGCAGCGCTGGCGGGATATTCATGGAATTGGATGTGGCCACGAACATCACGTCCGACAAGTCGAAGTCCACCTCGACGTAATGGTCGGCAAAAGTGTGGTTCTGTTCAGGGTCCAGCACTTCCAGCAAAGCGCTGGATGGATCACCGCGGAAATCCATGCCCAGCTTGTCGATCTCGTCCAGCAGGAACAGCGGATTGCGTGTACCCACCTTGTTCAGGCTCTGCAGCACCTTGCCAGGCATGGCGCCGATGTAGGTACGGCGGTGACCACGAATTTCTGCCTCGTCACGCATGCCACCCAGGGCCATGCGCACGTACTTGCGCCCGGTGGCCTTGGCAATCGACTGGCCCAGCGAGGTCTTGCCCACACCCGGAGGGCCCACCAGACACAGGATAGGTGCCTTGACCTTGTCCACGCGCTGCTGAACAGCGAGGTATTCCAGGATGCGGTCCTTGACCTTGTCCAGGCCGAAATGGTCCTGATTGAGTACCGTCTCGGCGTTGGAGAGGTCGTGCTTGATCTTGGTCTTCTTGCTCCAGGGCAAGCCCACCAGCGCATCGATGTAATTGCGCACCACCGTCGCCTCAGCCGACATGGGCGACATCAGCTTGAGCTTCTTGAGCTCGGCTTCGGCCTTCTTGCGGGCCTCAGCAGGCATCTTGGCGGCCTTGATCTTCTTCTCGATCTCTTCAATGTCGGCGCCCTCTTCGCCTTCGCCGAGCTCCTTCTGGATGGCCTTGACCTGCTCATTGAGGTAGAAGTCGCGCTGGTTCTTCTCCATCTGGCGCTTGACGCGGCTGCGGATGCGCTTGTCGACGTTGAGGATGTCCACCTCGCGCTCGAGTTGGGCAAACAGGTTTTCCAGACGCTCCTTGATCGAAGCCAGATCGAGAACAGCCTGCTTGTTTTCTAGCTTGAGCGGCAAGTGTGCGGCGATCGTGTCGGCCAGACGGCCCGGGTCGTCGATGCTGGAAATCGAGGTCAGGATTTCGGGCGGAATTTTCTTGTTGAGTTTGACGTACTGGTCAAACTGCTGCATCACGGCCCGGCGCAGGGCTTCGATTTCGCTGGCATCCACCTGGCCTTGTTCGGCCTGTGGCTCCACCGGCAGCACATTGGCCACAAAGTGGGCTTCGCCATCGGTGATCGACTGGACGCGGGCCCGCTGCTGGCCTTCGACCAGCACCTTCACCGTACCGTCGGGCAGCTTCAGCATCTGCAGGATGGTGGAGACACAGCCGACTTCGAACATGTCCCCCACGTCGGGTTCGTCCTTGGCCGCTGTTTTCTGGGCCACCAGCATGATGCGGCGGTCGCTGGACATGGCCGACTCGAGCGCCTTGATGCTCTTGGGGCGTCCCACAAACAGCGGGATCACCATGTGGGGGAACACCACCACATCGCGCAAGGGCAGCATGGGCAGATCGATCGGGGTAGAAGGCAAAGGTGTGTGTCCGGACATGGTGTTCCCTCGGGTTTCATGGGCACATGGATGCCGTGCCACCGATTTCAACCCGTGGATGCGAAGGGGTATTCATCGGCGGACTTTCTGTGGAGATCTCAGGCCTGTTTGGCCGTTTCGCGGTAAACCAGCAGCGGAGGCTTGTTTTCCTCAATGGTGGATTCATCCACCACCACTTTCTCGACGTTGCTCTGGTTGGGCAAATCGAACATGGTGTCGATCAGGGCCTGTTCCAGGATAGAGCGCAGGCCGCGTGCCCCGGTCTTGCGGGCGATCGCCTTGCGGGCGATCGCATGCAGCGCATTGCCACGCACTTCCAGTTCCACCCCTTCCATGGCCAGCAGCTTGGCGAACTGCTTGACCACGGCGTTCTTGGGCTCGGTCAGGATTTGCACCAGGGCGTCTTCGGTCAATTCGGCCAGCGTCGCCACCACGGGCAAACGCCCCACCAGCTCCGGAATCAGACCATACTTGATCAGATCTTCGGGCTCCACTTCGTTGAACATCTCGGTCAGCGAACGCTGCTTCTTGCTCTTGACTGTCGCGCCAAAACCAATGCCACCGGCTTCAGTGCGGTTTTCGATGACCTTTTCGAGGCCGGCAAAAGCGCCACCGCAGATGAACAGGATGTTGGTCGTATCGATCTGCAGGAAATCCTGGTTGGGGTGCTTGCGCCCGCCCTGCGGGGGTACGCTGGCCATGGTGCCCTCGACCAGCTTGAGCAGGGCCTGCTGCACACCCTCGCCCGACACGTCGCGGGTGATGGACGGGTTGTCGGACTTGCGGGTGATCTTGTCGATCTCGTCGATGTAGACGATGCCACGCTGGGCACGCTCCACATCGTAATTGCAGGTCTGCAGCAGCTTGGCCACGATGTTCTCGACGTCCTCGCCCACGTAGCCGGCCTCGGTCAGCGTGGTGGCATCGGCCATGACGAACGGCACGTCCAGCATGCGGGCCATGGTCTGCGCCAGCAGCGTCTTGCCCGAACCGGTGGGGCCGATCAGCAGGATGTTGCTCTTGGCCAGTTCGACATCGTCTTTTTTGGCGCCATCCTTGTGCTTGAGGCGCTTGTAGTGGTTGTACACCGCCACGGCCAGGCTGCGCTTGGCTTTTTCCTGGCCAATCACGTAATTGTCGAGGTTGGCCTTGAGGTCGGCCGGCGTCGGCAGACCGTCACGCGCGCCTTGTTCAGCGCCTTCCTGGGTGACTTCATCGCGGATGATGTCATTGCACAGATCAATGCATTCGTCGCAAATGAACACCGAAGGGCCGGCAATCAGCTTCTTGACCTCGTGCTGGCTCTTGCCGCAGAAAGAGCAGTACAGGTTTTTTTCGGTGCTGGAGCCTTTTTTGTCGGGCATGAAATGGCCTTGGAATCGGGGGATGCGTCAATGATAACGAAAGAAAAACGGCGCTGACCGGGCCCGGTCAACGCCGTTCGGTGTGAAAACCCGCACTCAGGGGCGCTTGGCAATCACCTGATCAACCAGACCGTAATCCTTGGATTCCTGTGCCGACAGGTAGTAATCACGCTCAGTGTCGTTTTCGATGCGGTCCAGCGGCTGACCGGTGTTCTCTGCCAGGATCTTGTTGAGCTGCTCGCGGGTCTTGATGATCTCGCGGGCAGCGATTTCGATTTCGGTGGCCTGACCACGCGCACCGCCCAATGGCTGGTGGATCATGACCTTGGAATTGGGCAAGACAAAACGCTTGCCCTTGGCGCCCGAAGACAGCAGGAATGCGCCCATGCTGGCCGCCATGCCCATGCACAGGGTGGACACGTCGGGTTTGATGAAGTTCATGGTGTCGTAGATCGCCATGCCGGCACTCACCGAACCTCCGGGCGAATTGATGTAGAGCGAAATGTCCTTTTCCGGGTTTTCGCTTTCCAGAAACAGCAGCTGTGCGATCACGAGGTTGGCCATGTGGTCGTTGACCTCACCGACCAGAAACACCACCCGCTCCTTGAGCAGGCGGGAATAAATGTCGTAGGCGCGTTCGCCGCGGCCCGATGTTTCGATCACCATGGGGACCATGCCCAAGGCTTGTGTTTCCAATGCGCTCATCACAACTCCATCTATGCAGCGGGTTACTTTAACCCGTTTATTGTCCGCCTACAGCAACATGGGGCTTGCTGCGTGAACAACAAGCCCCATGCGCAGAAGGTCACAAAAAGGTCACTGGCCCATCAGTTCTTCGAAAGAGATGGCTTTCTCGGTCACTTTGGCCTTGGACAGCACGAACTCGGCCACATTGCTCTCGATCACCACGGCCTCGACTTCGGCCAGGCGCTGGTTGTCGCCGTAGTACCAGCGGGTCACGTCTTCTGGACGCTCGTAGCTGGCGGCCAGCTCTTCGATGTGGGCACGGATCTGCTCGGGCTTGGCGTGCAGATCGTTGGCTTTCACCACTTCGGCCACCACCAGGCCCAGGCGCACGCGCTGCTCGGCTTGAGGACGGAAGATGTCGTCGGGAATCGGGGCCTTGTCGGCGTCCTTGATGCCGCGCTGCTTGAGGTCGGCGCGGGCACCTTCCTTGAGGCGGTCGACTTCGGATTGCACGATGGACTGGGGCAGCTCCAGCTCGGCCTTGGCCACCAGGGCTTCCATGGCGGCGGACTTGTTGCGGGCCAGCAGGCGGAACTTGACTTCGCGCTCCAGGTTCTTGCGGATGTCGGCGCGCAGGCCTTCGACGGTGCCATCGGCAATGCCCAGAGACTTGGCCAGGGCTTCGTTGACTTCGGGCAGGTGGGCGGCTTCGATCTTCTTGACGGTCACCAGGAAGTCGGCGGTCTTGCCGGCCACGTCCTTGCCGTGGTAGTCCTCGGGGAAGGCCAGCGGGAAAGTCTTGCTTTCGCCAGACTTCATGCCGCGCACAGCATCTTCGAACTCCTTGAGCATCTGGCCTTCGCCGACCAGGAACTGGAAGTCTTCGGCCTTGCCGCCGGCAAAGGGTTCGCCGTCGATCTTGCCTTCGAAGTCGATGGTCACCCGGTCACCGTCGGCAGCGGCGTCGCCCAGGCCGCGCTGGGCAAAGGTGCGGCGCTGCTTGCGCAGGATATCGATGGTCTTGTCAATGGCGGCGTCACTGACTTCGGCCGTCACTTTTTCCAGCTCGACGGTGGACAGGTCGGCCAGCTTGACATCGGGGTAGACCTCGAAGATGGCGTCAAAGGTCAGCTCGCCTTCGGGGGCGCCTTCCTTTTCGGTGATTCGGGGCTGGCCGGCCACGCGCACCTTGGCTTCGTTGGCGGCCTGGGCGAAGGCTTCACCGACCTTGTCGTTGAGCACTTCGTACTGCACGGAGTAGCCATAACGCTGGGCCACCACGTTCATCGGCACCTTGCCGGGACGGAAGCCGTCCATCTTGACGGTGCGGGCCAGCTTCTTGAGGCGGGCATCGACTTCGGTCTGGATGGTGGTCACGGGCAGGGTCAGCGTGATCTTGCGCTCGAGCTTTTCCAGGGTTTCAACAGTCACGGTCATGGTGTTCTCACAGAGTTAAAGGGTCGCAGGCCCAAAGGCTTGCGTCTGGTGCGCGGGGGGGGACTCGAACCCCCACACCATTGCTGGCGTCAGGACCTAAACCTGGTGCGTCTACCAATTTCGCCACCCGCGCGGGTCCAAACAAAACGGGCGGACAGGTTGTTTGCCTGACCACCCGCGTGAAATCGGTCAATTTTCTATTTTAGCCGGTCCGAAACAGTCTCTCGGCCATCCCCGCACTTTGCAGGCGGCAGCCCGAATGGGTTTTCGCACCCAGGGGCGCGCTCCTACGCCTGGGCCATGCCGGGCCGGGGCACCCGGAACCAGGCCGCATACATGGCCGGCAAGGCCAGCAGGGTCAGCGCCGTGGCCACGATCAGGCCGCCCATGATGGCGACCGCCATCGGGCCCCAGAACACGCTGCGCGAGAGCGGAATCATGGCCAGCACGGCCGCCGCTGCCGTCAGCACGATGGGGCGCAGGCGGCGCACGGCTGATTCGACAATCGCCTGCCAGGCGGGCATGCCGCTGGCTCGGTCCTGCTCGATCTGGTCGATCAGGATCACCGAGTTGCGCTGAATCATGCCCATCAGGGCGATGACGCCAAGCAGGGCAACGAAGCCGAATGGCCGGCCCAAGGTCAGCAAGGCCGCTGCCACCCCGGCCATGCCCAGCGGACCGGTCAGGAACACCAGCATTGAGCGACTGAAACTCTGCAACTGCAGCATCAGCAGGGTGAAGGTGATGAACAGCATCAGTGGCACGCCAGCAGAGATCGAGGCGGAACCCTTGGAGCTTTCCTCCACAGCACCCGCCACCTCGATGCGGTAGTCGCCCTGTCCCTGCGCGGCCCAGGCGGCTTCGAGCTTTTTGAGCACTGGCAGCAGCTCGGCGGTCACCGTGGCCCCCTGCAGGCCCTCCACGATGTCAGACTGCACCGTGACCGCGTACTGGCGGCCCTCGCGCCACATCACGCCGGGCTCCCAGCCCAGCACCGGGCTGGCGATCTGCAGCAACGGCACCGACTTGCCCGAAGCGGTCGGCACATAGACCTGCGCCAGATCGGTCAGGGCGTCGCGTTCGCTTTGCGGCTGGCGCAGCACGATCTCGATCAGTTTGTCGCCTTCGCGGTACTGGCCCACGGGCGTGCCCAGCAGCAGCGTGCGCGAGGCCTGGGCAATCGCCTGGCTGCTCACGCCCAAGGCGCGTGCCTTGGCCTGATCGACCTCAAGGCGAACGGTTTTGACCGATTCGTTCCAGTTGTCGTTCACGCCGCGCGTGTGGGTGTTACCACGCATGACGGCCTTGACCTCATCGGCACGCGTGCGCAGCACCTGCGGGTCGGCGCCCACCACCCGGAACTGCACCGGGTACGGCACCGGCGGACCGTTGGGCAGCAGCTTGACGCGGCCGCGCACCTCCGGAAACTCCTGCGCCAGCAAGGCGGGCAGCTTCACACGAAGGGCCTCGCGGACCTGGAGGTCTTGCGGCACCACGATGAGCTGGGACACATTGGTCTGCGGAAACACCTGATCGAGCGGCAGGTAAAAGCGCGGCACGCCCGAGCCCACCCACGTCGTGACCGAGCGGACGCCTTCCACCTGTGCCAGCCGCTGTTCCACGCGGCGGACCACTTCTTCGCTGGCCTCAAACGGCGAGCCCTCGGGCAGCCACAGGTCGACCAGAATTTCAGGTCGACTCGAATCCGGGAAGAACTGCTGCTGCACTTTTCCCATGCCCACCAGACCCAGCACGAACAAGGCGATGGTGATGGCAATCGTTTTCCAGCGGTGCGTCACACACCAGGTCACCCAGGCGCGAAAGTGCTGGTAGAACGGCGTTTCGAACAGCTCGGCGCGCTCATGGTCTTGCGGCGCGTGCTGCTGCTCCAGATAGGCAGGCCGGCGCAGCAGCCATGCCCCCAGGTACGGCACGAAATACACCGAGGCCACCCAGCTCACCAGCAGCGCAATCACCGTCACGGCAAAGATGGCAAAGGTGTATTCGCCCACGGTGGACTTGGCGATGCCGATCGGCAAAAAGCCCGCCGCCGTGATCAGCGTCCCTGTGAGCATGGGCATGGCCGTGAGTTCGTAGGCGAAGGTGGCCGCGCGGAACTTGTCGTAGCCCTCCTCCATCTTGCGCACCATCATCTCCACCGCAATGATCGCGTCGTCCACCAGCAGGCCCAGCGCGATGATCAGCGAGCCGAGCGAAATTTTGTGCAGACCGATGCCGAAGTAATGCATGGCCAGAAAGGTCACGGCCAGCACCAGCGGGATGGTGATGCCCACCACCAGGCCCGGGCGCACATCCAGCACCCAGCGGCGCCAGAACTGCCAAAGCGGCGCCTGCGTGTGCGGGCGCCTGTGCAGGCCCAGCGACAAAAAGCTGACGGCCAGCACGATCACCACCGCCTCGATCAACACCTTCACAAACTCGCCCACCGACTGCGAGACCGCACGCGGCTGGTCCTGCACCTGACGCAAGGTCAGGCCGGCCGGCAAGGTGGCTTCGACCTGCGCCGCTGCCTGCTGGAGCGACTGGCCCAGCGCAATGATGTCGCCGCCCTTGGCCATGCTGACGCCCAGCGCGATCACTTCCTGCCCGTCGTGGCGAACCTTGACAGACGGCGGGTCCACATAGCCGCGCCGCACCTCGGCGATGTCACCGAGCCGCAGCTGCGCGCCCGAGGCGCCGCGGATGGGCATGGCGCGCAAGTCGTCGAGCGCCTGGAACTGTCCAGCCACACGAACCTGCACCACATCCTGCGGCGAACGCACCGTGCCGGCCGATTCCACCGCGTTTTGCTGACCGAGCTGCGCCAGCACCGACCCCATGTCCAACCCCATCTGGGCCAGCTTGCGGTGCGAAACCTCGATGAAGACCTTTTCGTCCTGCACCCCAAAGAGTTCGACCTTGGCCACATCCTTCACACGCAGCAGAAGCTGGCGCACGTTGTCGGCTTCGCGCTTGAGCTCTGCCGGGCTGTAACCCTCGCCACTGAGGGCGTAAATCACACCGTACACATCGCCAAACTCGTCGTTGAAAAACGGCCCCACCACGCCTTGCGGCAGGGTGGCGCGGATGTCACCCACCTTTTTGCGTACGGTGTACCAGACCTGCTGCACATCGCCGGGCGGCGAGTTGTCCTTGAGCTGGAAGATGATCAGCGACTCGCCCGGCTTGGAGTAGCTGCGGATCTTGTCTGCGTAAGGCACTTCCTGCAGCGTGCGCTCGACCTTGTCGGTCACCTGCTCGGCCACCTGCTGCGCGGTGGCGCCCGGCCATGCCGTGCGCACCACCATCGCGCGGAAGGTGAACGGCGGGTCCTCGTCCTGACCCAGCTGGAAGTAGGCGGCCACGCCCAGCACCATCAGCGCCACCATCAAGTAGCGGGTCAGCGCCGGGTGTTCGAGCGCCCAGCGCGAGAGGTTGAATTGGCCCTTTTTGCTCATGCGAACCTCACTTCGCTTCGCCAGCGGGCTTGTACAAAGTGACCTTCTGGCCCGGCGAGAGCACATGCACGCCGGCCACAACCACCTTCTGACCCGGCTTCAGGCCCGAGGCGATCACCACCTGCTGCGCCTGCACCGGCCCCAGCGTGACTTTTTGTGGCTGCACCGTCATGCTGGCTTCGTCCAGCACCCATACCGCCGTACCCTCGCCTTCCTGACGCAGCGCCGTGGTGGGCAAGGTCATGGCCTGCACCGTGGCTGCCCGCTGCGGCGCTTGCACATTGACCGTGGCGCCCAGCGGCAGGCGCTCGGACGCATCCAGCGCCAGCTTGACGGCAAAGGTGCGCGTGACCGGGTCGGCACTGGCTCCTACTTCGCGCACGCGGCCTTTGAGCAGCTCAGTGCTGCCCGTCAGCTGCGCCAGCATCGGCATGCCCACCCTGAAAGCCTGCACCGCCTGCTCCGGCACGTTGAACACCGCATCACGCGGACCGTCGTGCGCCAGACGCAGCACCGGCTGGCCGGCGGCCAGCACCTGCCCGACTTCGGCTTCCAGCGCCGTCACCACGCCCGCGGTCGTGGCCTGCAAACGGGCATAACCCACCTGATTGGCCTGCACCTGCGACTGAGAGCGCGCCTGCACCAGCGTGGCTTCGGCCGCCTTGAGGCTGGCTTCGCGGCGCTCCAGTTCAGCGCCGCTGATGAAACCCTGCGCCCTCAGGCTTTCGTAGCGTTTGTAATCGGCCAGCGCCACATCGCGCTGGGTTTGGGCGGCCACCTGCTGCGCCTGCGCGGCCTGCGCCGACAGCTGGTAATCCTGCGCATCGATGGCCGCCAGCAACTGAGCTGCCGACACGCGCTGGCCGGCATCGACCGCCCGATGCGTCAGCTTTCCGCCCACACGAAAGCCCAGACGCGATTCGACTCGGGCGCGCACCTCTCCGGCATAAACCGCATCGGTCTGCAACCCTTGTGCCTCCACCGTGATGACCTTCACGGCGCGCACCGGTTCGGGCGGGGCCTCCTCGCGGGAACAAGCGCTCAAAGTGGCCAGCACCACACTCAAGGCCAGATAAACAGATACTTTGGAATGCTTGGACATGGCCGCCACCGCAGGAAATTAGTTAATGACTGACTGGTTAGTAATTCTAAACCAGCCCACCCGCCTGTCAAGCGACAATTCCCCGCATGCGCCAGCCTGCCCTGAACATCCATCAACTCCTGCAAGGGGTTTCACGCTCATTCGGGCTGTCCATCCGGCTTTTGCCAGCCGGGCTGCGCGAGCCGATGGGCCTGGCCTATCTGCTCGCACGCGCCACCGACACGGTGGCCGACACCACCACCCAGACTGCAGCACGGCGGCTGGCCCTGCTGGACAGCCTGCAGCACGCCATCGACACCCCGCAAGACCAACCTCAGCTGGTGCAGGCTCTGCAAGCCTTTGCCCGGCAAGTCCCCGACGCGCATGAAAAAGCCCTGCTCGAACGGGGCCAGGCCTGCCTGGATGCGCTGCAGCGGCAACCCGAAGCCGACCAGGTCGTGATCCGTCAGGTGCTGGCCGCGATCATCGAAGGCCAGCGCTGGGACCTGCGCATGCTCGACGACCCGCAACGCGGTGTACAAACCAGCGCCGAGGTCGACCGCTACACCTGGCAGGTGGCTGGCAGCGTGGGCGAATTCTGGACGCGCATGTGCGAGCTGCACCTGCACAACTGGCACACCGGCACCCGTGCCGAGCTGCTGCTATGGGGTGCCCACTACGGCAAAGGCCTGCAGCGGCTGAACATCCTGCGTGATGCGCACCATGACCTGCATGCCGGACGCTGCTACTTGCCTGCCGAGGAGCTCGCCCCCCTGGGCCTGGACCGTGACAGCCTGTGCGCCGCCGTGCGCTCGGGCGACCGCGCCACCCTGCAGCGGTTGGCCCCCTTGCTGGAGGCATGGCAGCGCAGCACCGAGACGCAGCTGCACGACGGCCTGCGCTACAGCCTGGCCCTGCGCGGCAGGCGTCTGCGGCTGGCCAGCGCACTGCCCTGCCTGATAGGCATCCGCACCCTCACCCTGCTGCGTCAGGCCGGCACACAGGCGCTGCTCACCCATGTCAAGCTGCCGCGCCGCGAAGTTCACCGTGTGCTGATGGCGCTGGTGCTGAGCGGCGTTTCGGACCGACAGCTGCTGGCCAGCTGGGCGGCGGCCTTGCCGCCAGCCAAAGCCTTGCCCATCTAGGCGAGAATCGGGGCATGACCCCGCAAGAGTATGTCCAGCAAAAAGCCGCTGCCTCGGGCAGCAGCTTTTATTACGCCTTCCTGTTCCTTCCTCCTGAACGCCGGGCCGCCATTACCGCCTTCTATGCGTTTTGCCGGGAAGTGGATGACGTGGTAGACGATGTGGCCGACTCTGGCGTGGCTGCGACCAAGCTCGCCTGGTGGCAAAAGGAGGTCCAGCAGGCCTTTGCGGGCCAGGCCAGCCACCCGGTCATGCAGGCCCTGATGCCGCATGTCGAGCCTTACGGCATCGGCGTACAGCACCTGCTGGCCGTGATCGAGGGCTGCCAGATGGATCTGCAGCAAACCCGCTACCTGGACTGGCCGGGCCTGCAGCGCTATTGCCACCTGGTGGCCGGCGTGGTGGGCGAAGTCGCAGCCCGCATCTTCGGTCAGACCGATAAAGCCACCACCGCCTACGCCCACAAGCTGGGGCTCGCTTTCCAGATGACCAACATCATCCGCGACGTGGGCGAAGATGCCATGCGCGGTCGCATTTACCTGCCGGTTGACGAACTGCAACGCTTTGACGTGAAGGCACAGGAGCTGCTGCAACGCCAGTATTCGGACCGCTTCGGCGCCCTGATGCAGTTTCAGGCCGAACGTGCCCACGCCCTCTACGACGAAGCCCTGGCCCTGCTGCCCGCGGTCGATCGCCGCAGCCAGAAACCCGGCCTGATGATGGCCAGCATCTACCGCACCCTGCTGCGCGAGATCGAGGCCTCGGGCTTTCAGGTCCTGCACCAGCGCATCGCCCTCACACCGCTGCGCAAGCTCTGGCTGGCCTGGAAGATGCAGGCGCTGGGCAGGTTCTGACCAGAAGACAGGCTTGTTGCGGGAGGCCGCCCCTGCGGCCGAATGACGCCTTCGCGCGCGGGGGCGCGCTCCTGCAAAGACCGTGGATTTAACCGCCCAATGCGCGCGACTGTTTCTGCGCCGGACGCCCCAGACACTGGTGCAGCCAGTGGTGGGTCAGCGGGAACTGCGACAGCAGGTGATCGGCCGGACGCACCCAGGCCGCCACGCTGGCCACGCACAGGTCAGCCACCGTGAAGCGGTTGGCGGCCAGATACGACTCGCCACGTGCTTTCTGGTCCTGCAGGTGTTTTTCCAGCACAGCCAGTGGCACCTTCAGGCGGCTTTCGGCCTTGTCGGCCAGATCGGGCTTGCGCTGGTCTTCGGGCATGGCCAGGCGGTGCATCAGCACCGTCAGCGCATCGGTTTCCATTTCCGTCACGGTCCAGAAGCTCCAGCGCAGGGCCTCGGCTTCTTCGCGGGCGTTGGCCGGCGTGATCGACTGGCCATCTGCCTTGCCGTGTACACGCGCAATGTAGAGCGCGCAGGCCATGCTTTCCCAGACAGTGACCTTGCCCTCGGGCCGCTCGTCAACCACCACCGGGATATGGCCATTGGGGTTGATGGCCAGGAATTCGGGTGTGCGGGTGCCGCTGTTCTTGTAACTCTGGTTGATGTGCTCAAAAGGCACATCCAGTTCCAGTGCAGCCCAGAACGGGCGGCTGGCGCGTGAGGCACCGATGCCGTAGATCTTCAGTCCCATGTGTGTCTCCTTAATGAGGGTAGTCGTGCCATTGCCGGCACAGCGCGTGCAAGTCTCGCACTTCAAGATGCGGGCGGCTGTCACCGTGGCTCCAGGCGTGGCCTTCGCGATTGACCCAGGCCACCTGCATGCCGGCGGCCAGGGCGCCGACGCAGTCCAGGTGTGCATCGTCGCCTACATGCAGCACCTCCGGCGGCGCCACACCGGCAACACGGGCGGCGGCTTCAAAAATGCGCACATCGGGCTTGGCCACGCCCGTCTCGCGGGCGCTCACGCAGGCGTGAAAGTGCTGGCCGATCCCCACACGGTGCACATCGGCATTGCCATTGGACAGGGCCACGACCGGCAAGCGCGCACTCCAGAAAGCCAGCGCGGGCAAGGCGTCGTCAAACAGGTCCACCCGCTGCCGCTCGGCGAAAAACACCTCGAAAGCCGGTTCGGCCAACTCGCCCGGCTCACCTGCCGCCTGCAGCAAGGCACGAATGGCCTCACGCCGTAGAAAAGACAGGTCGTGCGCCCGGTCGGCATGGCGGGCATTGATGTCGGCCCGTATGGCTTTTTTGATCTCGGGCTGCGCCGACAGAACCGCCGCAGCGGGCGCATGCGCTTCGAGCCAGCTGTGCAGCACCGCTTCGGCACGGTGGATGGTGGGCCAGACGGGCCAGAGCGTGTCGTCCAGGTCAAGGGTGATGGCGCGGATGCGGGCAAGGTCGAGCATGGTGAGGGAGAATACCGCATGGCTTTTCGCACCGAACCCACTTACACCCATGGCCAGTCGCCCAAGACGGCCATCCTGTACTGCAACCTGGGCACCCCCGACGCGCCCACGGCCCCGGCCCTGCGCCGCTACCTGGCCGAGTTTCTGGGCGATGGCCGCGTGGTCGAGATCCCCAAGCCCATCTGGTGGCTGATCCTGCACGGCATCATCCTGCGGGTGCGCCCCAAAAAGTCGGCGGCCAAATACGCCAGCATCTGGACCGCGCAGGGCTCTCCCCTGCTGCTGCACACCCAAGCCCAGGCCGAAGGCCTGCAGCAAGCCCTGACCGCGCGTGGTCACCATGTGGTGGTCCGCCACGCCATGCGCTACGGCCAACCCGGCATTGACGCGCAACTCGACACCCTCAAGACCGAGGGGACCACCCGCGTGCTGGTCGTGCCCGCCTACCCGCAGTACAGCGGCACCACCACTGCCAGCGTGTTCGACGCCTTCTACCGCTGGAGCCTGAAGGTCCGCAATCTGCCCGAGCTTCGCTTCGTCAACCATTACCACGACGACCCGGGCTACATCGCCGCACTGGCCGCCCGGGTGCGTGCGCACTGGCAAGCCCACGGCCAGGGCGAGGTGCTGGTCATGAGCTTTCACGGCGTGCCCGAGCGCACGTTGCACCTGGGCGACCCCTACCACTGCGAATGCATGAAGACCGGCCGCCTGCTGGCCGAGGCCCTGGACCTGCCGCGCGAGAAAGTGCGCATCACCTTTCAGTCGCGTTTTGGCAAGGCCAAATGGCTGGAGCCCTACACCGAGCCCACGCTGATCGCGCTGGCGCAGCAAGGCATCCAAAAGGTCGATGTGGTCTGCCCCGGCTTCACGGGCGACTGTCTGGAAACGCTTGAAGAGATCCAGCAGGAAGCCCGCGAAGCCTTTGTGCACGCGGGCGGGCAGGACTTCCAGTACATCCCCTGCCTGAACGACAGCCCGGAGTGGATCAGCGCGCTGGCTGATCTGGCTGAGCGGCATCTGCAGGGCTGGGACACTTCAGCACCCAATGCGGCAGCTGCCCAGGCCAGTCGCGAACGGGCGCTGGCGGCGGGGGCTGTGCGCTGAAGCAGCGGGTCAGACCGATTCAATGAAACCGGTCACCCAGTCCAGCTGCTCAGGCACATTGAGCGCCGGCGCGTGGCCGCAGCCCGGCACTTCAATGGTCTGCAGCAAGCCCCGCGCACCGGGGCCGCGCTCGCGCATGCGGGGCACGGTGTCCTGCAGCACCAGGTCGGACTCGGCGCCACGCAGCAGCAGCACCGGCACCTCGATGGCCTCGTAATGGTCCCAGATCAGGTAGTCGTCGGGGTGCACGATGAACTGGCGCACCATCGCCGGGTCGTAATGCGGTGTCACGCGGCCATCGGGCAGGCGACGCGTGGAGGTTTCGGCCAGGCGGCGCCATTGTGCATCGCTGAGCCAGCCGTAGGGCTTGTAGACCTGGCGGAAAAACGCCTCCAGTTCGGTCACGGTCTCAAAGGCCGGCGGCTGGCCGGCGTAGGCGCGGATGCGCTCGATGGCCGCCTGCGCCAGCTCGGGCGCATTGTCGTTGAGCACCAGGCTGCGGATGCGGCCCTTGAGGGTGGGCTCGGCCAGCCCGCCTGCACACAGGGTGCCGATCGCGCCGCCCATGGAGGTCCCCACCCAATGCACCGTTTGCAGGTCCAGGCCGTCAAGGAGTTCGCGAGCGAGCCGGGCGTAAAAACGCAGGCAGTATTCCTCGTCAGGCTGGCGGCTCCATTGCGACAGGCCCCTGCCCACGGTGTCCGGACAGATCACGCGCCAGCCACGTCCGCTCAGGTGCGCGGCCAGCTCGTCCATGTCGCGTCCGGTGCGCGCCAGGCCGTGCCAGGCGATCACCGTGCCTTTGTCCGCACGGCCCCAGTCGGTGTAGTGGATTTCCAGATCCGCACAGCGGATGTAATTCGATGTGAAGCCCATCATGCCCTCCCGGATTTCAGGGCACGCAGCGCAGCGCCCAGCCGCAGGCGCCCCACCACCCCGGTCGGGAAGTGGTAGACCGACAGCACGAACAGCAGGCCCAGCCACAGCAGCCAGCGGTCAGGCGACAACAATGCGGCCAGCCAGGGCAGCCCGGATGCCGCTTCGCTGCCCAGGCGCAGCAGGTCCTGCAGGTAGCTTTGCGCCACCACAAACAGCACCGAGCCGATGGCCGCGCCGTACAGGGTGCCCATGCCACCAATCACCACGATCAGCAGCACGTCCATCATGATCTCGAAACTCAGCGAGGTGTCTGGCCCGTTGTAGCGCAGCCAGAGCGCCAGCATGGCGCCTGCCACACAGGCAAACAAGGCAGAGAGCACGCTCGACAGCGTTCGGTACACCACGACCCGGTAACCGATGGCCTCGGCACGGAACTCGTTTTCGCGGATCGCCTGCAGGACGCGGCCAAAGGGCGAATTGACGATGCGCAGCAAGGCCAGCAGCAACCCCAGGGCCGCCACAAACAGCAGGTAATACGTCAGCAGGCGGCCGTCCAGCGACACGCCCAAGAACGGCTCGTCAGCAAACTCGGTGCTGGGCAAGAGCAGCGCCGGCAGCTTGAAGCTCAGGCCATCCTCGCCGCCGGTGAAGTCCGACAGCTGCGAAGCCAGGGTCTGGAAGGCCGCCGCGACGGCCAGCGTGATCATGGCGAAAAAGATCGCCCGCACCCGCAGCGAGAACAGGCCAATGACCAGCGACAGCAGCAGGCTCAGGGCCAGCGACAGGGCAAAGCCCAAACCGATGGCGCCCCAGGTCGGCCCCCAGGTGTTGGCGGCAATCGCGATGCCGTAGGCCCCGATGCCAAAGAACATGGTGTGCGCGAAGCTCACGATGCCGGTGTAGCCCAGCAGCAAGTCGAAGCTGGCCACCAGCACGATGAAGACCAGCACCTTGGCCGCCACACCCAGCGCCTTCACCCCCGGGAACAGGAAGGGGGCAAACGCCAGGCCCACAAGCACCGCCAGCAGCATGAGCGTCAGCGTCCGGCTGGCCGGGCGGTCGTTGGAGAGGAGTCGATTCAGCACGTCGGTTTCCTTCAGCGGTTGACCACCGGGTACACGCCCTGCGGACGCCACAGCAGCACGGCCGCCATCAGCGCGATGTTGGAAAACAGCGCCAGTTTGGGTGCCAGAAAGCCGGTGTAATTGGCCATCAGGCCCACCAGCAGCGCCCCGATCAGGGCGCCCCCGGTCGAACCCAGACCACCGATGATGATGACGATGAAGATCAGCACATTGACCTGCGCGCCGATCTGCGGCGTCACGTTCTGCTGGTACAGGCCCCACATCACGCCGCCCAGACCGGCCAGCGCGCTGCCCGCCACGAACACGCCCACAAACAGGCGGCGAATGCGGTAACCCAGCGACTCCACCATCTCGCGGTCCTGCACGCCGGCACGGATCAGCAAGCCGATCTTGGTGCGGCCGAGCACCCACATCTGGCCCGCAAAAATCGCCAGTCCCACCACCACCGCCAGCAGGCGGTACTTTTCAATCGCGGCCTCGCCCCACAGCACCGAGCCGCGCATGGCTTCGGGCAGCGGCAGCGCAATCTGCAGCGGACCCCAGACCACCTTGATCAGCTCTTCGCCAATGATCATGCCGCCCATGGTGATCAGGATCTGCTTGAGGTGCTGGCCGTACACCGGCCGCACGATGAACCGCTCAAAGGCCAGACCCACAGCGCCGGCCACCGCCATGGCCACGAGCATGGCCGGCAGCACTGCCGCCAGGTTCATCAGCCAGGAGGCCGAGCCGGTCCAGTCGGCCATACTGCCCAGCACGGTGGTGGCCACAAAGGCGCCCAGCGCGATGAACAGGCCATGGCCGAAATTGAGCACGTCCATCAGGCCGAACACCAGCGTCAGGCCAGAAGCCATGATGAAGATGATGGTGCCCATGGCCAGACCCGCCACCGTCAGCGTCAGCCAGGTCGAGCCCGAACCCACCAGCGGCCAGGCCAGCAGCGCCAGCACCGGCACCAGCAGCAAGGGCCGCACATCCACGTCTTTGAAAATGTTCACAGTGCCAACCCCAGCAGCGATTGCTGCAACGCTTCGTCTTCGGCAAGTGCCTGCATGGCCCCTGCGTGCACCACGCGGCCGTTGTCCATCACGGCCACGGTGTCGCCCAGCTGGCGCGCGAAATGGATGTTCTGCTCCACCAGCAGGATCGTCACGCCGCTGGCCTTGAGCTGCTGGAAGGCGTCGATCATGTTCTGGATGATGGCCGGGGCCAGGCCCTTGCTGGGCTCGTCTACGATGAGCAGGTCGCGCGGCTCCACGATGGCGCGCGAGACCGCCAGCATCTGCTTTTGTCCGCCCGAGAGCTTGCCCGCCGGGTGGTTCCAGAACTTCTGCACCGCCGGGAACAGGCCGAAGATCCACTGCAGGCGCTGCTCGTCCATCTGGCTGGCGGTACGGGCGCTGCGCGCGGCCAGCAGCATGTTTTCCTTGACCGTGAGGTCGGCAAAGATGCCCATGTTCTCGGGCACGTAGGCGATATTCTTCTGCGCGATCTGTGGTGTGTGCAACGCGGTGATGTCCTCACCGCCAAACGTGATGCGCCCCTGCGAGGCCTGCCACAGGCCCATGATGGTGCGCAGCGTGGTCGTCTTGCCCGCGCCATTGCGCCCCAGCAGCAGGGTCAGCTGGCCACGCGGCACCACCAGATCCACGCCGTGCAGGATGTGGTAGGCCCCGATGTGCGTGTGCACGCCCTCGAGTGTCAGCAGGTTTGTGCTCATACCGGGTCCTTTGCTTTGCCCAGATAGGCTTCCTGCACCACCGGCGAGGCAATCACCTCGACGGGATCGCCATCGGCCACCAGCGTGCCGTTGTGCAGCACGATGATGCGGTCGGCCAGCTCGCGCACCACGTCCATCTTGTGCTCGACCAACAGGATGGTCTTGGACTTGTCTTTTTTCAGCTGGCGAATCAGGTCGAGGATCACGGGCGCCTCGTCGTGGCTCATGCCCGCCGTGGGTTCGTCGAACATGTAGACCGAAGGTTCAAGCGCCATCAGCAGTGCGACTTCGAGCTTGCGCTGGTCGCCATGCGGCAGGCTGGACACCGGTGCTTCGGCCTGGGACAACATCGACACCGAATGCAGGATCTCGGTGGCGCGCTGCGTCAGCGCCGCGTGGTCGCTCCAGATGCTCCAGAGGTTCAGGCCGCGGCGGTGCCTGCCTTCACGGATGGCCTGCACCGCCAGACGCACGTTCTCCAGCACACTCAGGTTAGGGAACAGGTTGGTGAGCTGGAACGCCCGGCCCAGCCCGGCGCGGGTGCGCTCTGACGCAGGCTGGCCCGACAGGTCGCGTCCATGAAGCGACACCCGGCCCTCGCTGGCGGGCAACTGGCCCGAGATCAGGTTGAAGTAAGTGGTCTTGCCGGCCCCGTTGGGGCCGACGATGGCGGTCAGTGTGCCGGGTTCAAAGCGGCAGCTGACCGCGTTCACCGCCACATGACCGCCAAACCGCACGGTCAGGTTCTGGGTTTCCAGCATGGGGGAAATCAACGCTGGTTGCGCACCGGTACCTTCATCTCGGAAGGCTTGATCTCGCGCACCAGCTCGGGCACGCCCCAGGCAAACGCCGGATCCACCTTGATCTTGAAGTGGTACATGCTCTGCATGGCCTGGTGGTCTTCGGCGCGGAAGGTCATCTTGCCCTTGGGCGTGTCAAAGCTCATGCCTTCCATGGTGGCGATCAGCTTGTTGGTGTTGGTGTCGCCATTGGTCTTTTTCAATGCCGTCACCAGGGCCATGGCCGCCGAGAAACCACCGGCCGTGAAGAAATCCGGCGGGCTCTTGAACTGGGTGTAGTGCATGGACACCATGGCGTCGTTGACCGGGTTCTTGGGCATGCCGAAGTAGTAATAGGCCGCGCCTTCCATGCCGGGGAACTGCTTGTAGGCCACCATGGCCGGGAGGATGTTGCCGCCCGTGGCGATCTCGATGCCGTGGCGTTTGAGGTCCATGTCGGCGATCTTGAACGGGTTGCCACCCGCCCAGATGATGAAGATGATCTTGCGGCCCGGCAGGGCTTTGAGCTTGTCGATCATGCGCTGGCCACCCGCGGTGAAATCGGTGGTGGCCGGCGGCAGATACTCTTCATGTACCAGCTTGGCTTTGTGCAGGGCTTCCTTGAAAGCCTTGACGCCGTCGCGGCCAAAAGCCGAGTCCTGTGCCATGGTGACGATGCTGGTGCCTTCCTTGTCCACCGCCACGGCGTTGGCAATGGCGTCCTGGCTGCTGTTGCGGCCAGTGCGGAAGATGTACTTGTTCCACTTCTCACCGGTGATCGAGTCGGCCACGGCGGGCTCAACCAGCAGGATTTTCTTGTACTCCTCGGCCACGGGCAGCATCGCCAGCGCCACGGGCGAGGCGGTCGGGCCCACCGCGATGTCCACCTTGTCGTCACCGTAGGCAGCCGCCAGCAGGTTCTTGCCCAGGTCAGGCTTGCCCTGGTCGTCCTTTTCGATCACCACGATCTTGCGGCCACCCACTTGCATGGAGCCCTCGGTCGCGTAGTTCAGGCCCATCATCAAACCGACCTGGGTCTGCTTGCCATAGGCCTCCAGCGGACCGGTCTTGCTGTAGATGTGGGCGATCTTGATGTCCTTGCCTTGGGCAAAAGCCAGCGGGGCGGCCAGACAGGCCAGTGCGGCCAGAGTCAATGCATTGCGACGGATCATGGGGTTCTCCTTGAGTGGGTGCAAGGCATTGTGCATAAGCCGTGCCAGACCAACCACCAGACAACAAACCCTTGTCGTTGTTGAAGAAAACGGTTTTGGGGTGCACGCCCCCCTCTCCTACTGGATGAAAACCAGACAAAAATGTCTTTAATTCAGACATTTGTCTTTGTTTAATACAAATTCAGGGCAGGCTTGCGTAAAGTTTCGCACGTGAAATGCCCAGCAGGCGTGCGGTGGCCAGTTTGTTGCCCCCGGTCCTCTGCAGCGCCTTGGCGATCGCTTGGCGCTCCAGTTCGGCCACCTGCACCTTGAGCGGACGCAAGTCGGTCTCAGCCTGCAACTTCGGCTCGTGGGGCTGCGCCGGTGGCGTGCGGGTCTGCGCCACCAACGGCAGACCTGCGTCCTGCAAGACCTGCCCGGCCAGCGCTGCGTCGATGCGGCCAGTCTCGCTGCGCATCATGGCCTGCTCCAGCACATTGCGCAGTTCCCGCACATTGCCCCGCCAGGGCTGCGCCACCAGCAGGCGCAGCGCTGCGTCCTCGATCTCGGGCTGTACAACGCCGTTGCGCAGCGCCAGTTCTTCAGCCAAGACTTCGATCAGGGCGGGGATGTCGCTGGCACGCTCGCGCAGCGCAGGCACCCGAACGGGCAAGGCGCTCAGGCGGTAATACAGGTCTTCGCGAAAAGCGCCGCTGCGCACCAGCGCCAGCAAGTCACGGGAGGTGGCCGCCACGATGCGTACATCTACCGGGATCAGGCGGTTCGAGCCCAGCGGTTCGATTTCGCTCTCCTGCAAAGCCCGCAGCAGCTTGGCTTGCAGGCTAAGGGGCATGTCACCGATTTCATCCAGAAACAGCGTGCCGCCGTCGGCCAGTCTGAACTTGCCATCGCGCGCCTTGCGGTCGGCGCCGGTGTAGGCACCCGGCATCACACCGAAGAACTCGGCCTCCATCAGGGTATCGGGTACCGCGGCGATGTTGACACTGACAAAAGGTCCGGACGCGCGTCGGGAAGCGGTATGGATGGCATGGGCCAGCAGCTCCTTGCCGGTGCCTGTTTCGCCCAGCAGCAAGACCGGACTGGCCGACTGGGCCAGACGACGCGCCTGCCGCTTGACCTCGGTGGCCGGGGCACTGGTCCCGATGAAACTGGCCAAACTGTGCTTGGCACGCCACAGGCCACCACCGTTGCGTTGTTGCACGGCCAGCGCCTGGCGGGCATCGTCAAGTTCGCGCTGCAGCAGCGCGAACTTGGCCAGCAAGGGCTGCAGATTGGCCTGGTGCTGCTCGAACAACACCACCCCCAGCGCGCCAATCACCTGCCCCAAGGCGTCACGCAAGGGAAAGCGACTGACAATGAAGGTGCCCGCCTTGTTCACCAGCAGATCGATCAGAATGGGCTTGCCGGTTTCCAGCACCTGGTGCATCTGGGTGTTCTCCACCACCGACGACACCGGTTGACCCACGAAATCCTCCTCGCGTGCAAAGCCGAGCGCCGGCAAAAAGCGCCTGTACTGGTCGTTGATCCAGACCACACGCCCCGAGCGGTCCACCAGCAGCATGCCTTCACTGGCATGCGCAAACACATCAAAGAGGGAACGCGCCGCAAGCGCCAGAATGCTCTGGGCATCGGTGGGCAATACGTGGGAAGGCTGGGCCGGATCGTTCATGGTCGTCCGCCATCTTAGGGCACGCGGCAACCCGCTGCCCCCCGAGCCTCGCCCATATTCAATGCGAAGCGGTGTGGCTCACGCGCGAACGGCTGACGTCATAGCCAAACCATTTTTCGGAAATCCGGCTCAGCGAGCCATCCTTGAGCATCGACTGCAATGTCTGAGAGAGTTTTTCCTGCATCTCGCGGTCGCCTTTGCGCACCCCCAGACCCACCGTCATCGGCGCAGCAAAGGGCGCGGCCACCTTCAGTGGCAAGCGCAGGGCGCGGATGTGGTAGTCCGCGATCAGGTTCTCTTCCAGCACCAAGTCAAGCCGTTGGTGAGAGAGATCGTGCAAGGCGTTCTCAATGTGTTCATAGGCCTTGACGGTCTTGCCCAACACGGCCCGCGCCTGCTCTTCCACCCCCGTGCCAGCCAATACCCCCAGCCGCTTGCCCAGCAGGTCTTCCAGACTCAGAAAATCGCGGTCATCGTCCTCGTGTTGGACAGCTGACAACTGGATGGAAGCGTATGCCGGCCGGACAAAATCGAAGCGGCGCCGGTTCTCAGGCGTGGTCAACAGCTGGTTGCCCAACCAGGCGATCTCGCCACTTTTCACCCGCTGCGCAAGGCCCTCCAGTGAATCGAGCACCGGATCCATGCGAAGCTGCAGGAGTTCACACACCCGGCTCGCCACATCGAAATCGAAGCCCAGGGGTCGGCCGTTCGCATCACGGTAGCTGAATGGCTTGTAATGCCGCAAGAATCCGACTTTGACGGCCGCAGGCCCTTCAGCAGCCATGGCCTTGTCGCCCAGCGCCATGGAAAACAACAGCAAGAGACTGTCACGACGCGTCAGCTCTGCCGACTGAGCACAGCTGTTCAACTCAGTCATGAAAGGAACCTTCGAAACAGTGTCGCAGCTCGTGCCCAAGGTAGTTGTAGCCGGTTTGCAAAGGGGTAACGATCGTGCACTCCTTGCGACGGACATTCCAGAAAGCACAGGCCATGGGTTTGGAAGTGGGCGTGACAGGGATACCCGTGATGCGCGCGCAATAGTCGTGTCCATCTTCACGCGGCAGGAATTTCACACGCGGCTCGTCAATCGTGCGCTGCTCTTTTTTCATGGGGGAAAACCGCACCTGATCCACCTTGGGTGGTATGAGACCCCCTGTCCCCACGCATCCTTGCAACACACATGCCAACAGCCACCATGACAATTTTCGCCAGACACTCCACCATGAACAGTCGCGGCTCATGATCATTTGGCTTTGAGGCAATGCAAGAACAAATGCCCCAGCTGCGAATGCGTGGTCGAAGCTGTGGTCACGATGGTGCACCGGGCAGGATTGAGTTGCCAGTAAACACAACCCTCGGGCCGCTGGGCATGCCCATCCTTGGCAGGCACCGTTGCACAAAACCGCTCGGCATCGGACTGGATCAGCCAGCTCACCACTGGTGCTGACTGAACGCGTTGCGTACCGGGGCTCACATCAATCAGAGCGAAATCCAGCAAGGGATCGGCAGCCACCAACAACGGCAGGCCCAACACCAGCCCTCCGGCACAGACACGGCCATGGCGCCCCCATGTCCTGACAGACATGGACTGCCCGGGGGGCAGAGCTAGAGGATTGAGAAGCCAGCGCATGCGACAAAAGGTCAGAAGAATGGTTTCATTCTAGCCTTGAGTCGCCCTGAAAGCACGTCCTGGTTGGCAAACTCCACGTCCCATCTGCGACGCCCGCCTCAAGCCCCCCGCTGAGTCCGGGCATCGCCGCCGATTCACTCCACTCGACTGACCCGTGTCGGCTTGAAGCCCAGATCCGCCAGCTTGCCCTTTTTGGCGCGAGCAGCCTTGGCATTGTTGAGGCTGCGGATTTCCAGCGTTTCCTCGCGCGCCTTGCCACCGCGGCCGATGCCTTCGATCTTCACGCTGCGCGTGTAGGCTGCGGCACCCGCCAGCTGGTCCTTGGCTTCCAGGTCGATCAGCATCAGGCCCCGGCCGCCCTTTTCCATCAGCTTGAGTTCGCTGATGTCGAAGGTCAGGATGCGGCCACCCGTGCTGGCGCAAGCGACGCTGGTGGCTGCAGGCAGCGCGGGCTTGTCGGCGCTGACCGTGGCGCTCGACCCGCTCACATGCGAAGGCGCGCACACGGTTTCGCCCTCGCCCAGGCTGATGAAGCTCTTGCCGCCCTTGTTGCGCGAGACCAGGCCTTCGACCGTGGCCAGGAAGCCGTAGCCACCCGAGCCCGACAACAGCAGCGTGGCGCTGATGGGACCGGCAAAGTAATGCGCGGGCTGGGTGCCGGATTCAAGCTCAATCAGCGTGGTGATGGGCTGACCGTCACCGCGCGCGCCGGGCAGCGCCGCCACCGGCACGCTGTACACGCGCCCGTTGGTCCCGAAGATGATGAGCTGGTCCACCGTGCGGCATTCAAAGGTGCCATACAGGCCGTCACCCGCCTTGAAGGCGAAGCTGGTGGCATCGTGGCCATGGGCCTGGCGCGCACGCACCCAGCCTTTTTCGCTGATGACCACGGTGACCGGCTCGTCCACCACCTTGACCTCGGCCACGGCTTTTTTCTCTTCCTGGATCAGGGTGCGGCGGGCATCGGCAAAGGTCTTGGCGTCCAGCTCGATCTCCTTGACCATCAGGCGGCGCAGCGCGGCGGGGCTGCCCAGAATCTCTTCGAGCTTGCCCTGCTCGCCACGCAGTTCGGACAGCTCCTGTTCGATCTTGATGGCTTCGAGCCGGGCCAGCTGGCGCAGGCGAATTTCAAGAATATCTTCGGCCTGCCGGTCGCTGAGTTTGAAGCGCTCGATCAGCGCGGCCTTGGGCTCGTCGCTGCTCCTGATGATGTGGATCACCTCGTCGATGTTGAGCAGCACCAGCTGCCGGCCTTCGAGGATGTGGATGCGGTCGAGCACCTTGGCCAGGCGGTGCTGGCTGCGGCGGGTGATGGTGGTCTGGCGGAAGCTGATCCATTCGGACAGGATCTGGCGCAGCGATTTCTGCACCGGCTTGCCGTCAATCCCCACCATGGTCAGGTTGATCGGCGCCGAGGTCTCCAGGCTGGTGTGCGCCAGCAGCGCGGTGATCAGCTCCTGCTGTTCGATCTTGCTGGTCTTGGGCTCGAACACCAGACGCACCGGCGCGTCCTTGCTCGACTCGTCACGCACCACATCCAGCACCGCCAGCACGCTGGCCTTGAGCAGCTGCTGGTCCTGCGTGAGCGCCTTCTTGCCGGCCTTGACCTTGGGGTTGGTCAGCTCCTCGATCTCTTCGAGCACCTTCTGGCTGCTGACGCCCGGCGGCAACTCGGTCACCACCAGCTGCCACTGACCACGCGCCAGGTCTTCGATCTTCCAGCGCGCCCGCACCTTGAGGCTGCCGCGACCGGTGCGGTAGGCGTCAGCGATGTCGCTGGCGGGGCTGATGATCTGGCCGCCACCGCAATAGTCCGGCCCGGGGATGATCGCCAGCAACTCTTCATCGCTGAGCTTGTCGTTCTTGACCAGCGCAATGCAGGCATCGGCCACTTCGCGCAGGTTGTGGCTCGGGATCTCGGTGGCCAGGCCCACGGCAATGCCGCTGGCGCCGTTGAGCAGGGTGAACGGCAGCCTTGCGGGCAGCTGGCTGGGCTCTTCGGTGGAGCCATCGTAATTGGGCACAAAGTCGACCGTGCCCATGTCGATCTCATCCAGCAGCAGGCCGGTGATCCTGGACAGCCGCGCTTCGGTGTAACGCATGGCCGCAGCCCCGTCGCCGTCGCGCGAACCAAAGTTGCCCTGCCCGTCGATCAGCGGGTAACGCTGCGAAAAATCCTGCGCCATGCGCACCAGCGCGTCGTACGCCGCGGTGTCGCCGTGCGGGTGGTAGCGGCCCAGCACATCGCCCACCACACGGGCGCTCTTGACCGGTTTGGCCGCGGTGTTGCCGCTGTAACCCAGACCCATGCGGTCCATCGAGTACAGGATGCGCCGCTGCACAGGCTTTTGGCCATCGCACACATCGGGCAAGGCGCGGCCCTTCACGACGGACAGTGCGTATTCCAGATAGGCGCGCTGCGCATAGTTCGCGAGGTTCAGCGCGTCATCCGTTTCGCCGCTGTTGAATTCAATGGTGGTTTGGTCGTTCATGTTTCAGAGTCTGTGGGAGCGAGCCCCTGCTCGCGAATCTTCGTGGGACTTGGAACATCCTTCGCGCGCAGGGGCGCGCTCCTACAGAGGTCTTCACGCGCGAGAACACGCTCCAACAGAAGATCAAACGTCGATTTCAATCGCATCCCCGTGCAGCTCCATCAGCTCACGCCGCGCCGCCGCCTCGCCCTTGCCCATCAGCTTGGTGATCTCCGCCTCGGTCTGCCCGAAGTCCAGATCCCCCAGCTGCACCGGCAACAGACGGCGCGTGTCCGGGTTCAGCGTGGTTTCCCACAGCTGCTCGGCACTCATCTCACCCAGGCCCTTGAAGCGGCTGATGCTCCACTTGCCCTCGGCCACACCGTCCTTGCGCAGCTTGTCCAGGATGGCCGTCAGCTCGCCTTCGTCGAGCGCGTACATCTTGGCCGCCGGCTTTTTGCCCCGCGCCGGTGCGTCCACGCGGAACAGCGGCGGGCGCGCCACGTACACATGGCCCGCATCGATCAGCTTGGGGAAATGGCGGAAGAACAGCGTCAGCAGCAGCACCTGGATGTGGGAGCCGTCGACGTCAGCGTCGCTGAGGATGCAGATCTTGCCGTAACGCAGGCCGCTGAGGTCAGGCGTATCATTCGGCCCGTGCGGATCCACGCCAATCGCCACCGAAATGTCGTGGATCTCGGTGTTGGCGAACAGGCGGTCGCGCTCGACCTCCCAGGTGTTGAGCACCTTGCCGCGCAGCGGCAGCACCGCCTGACACTCCTTGTCGCGGCCCATCTTGGCACTGCCGCCAGCCGAATCGCCCTCGACCAGAAACACCTCGTTGTGGCTGATGTCGCGGCTCTCGCAGTCGGTCAGCTTGCCGGGCAGCACCGCCACGCCCGAGCTCTTGCGCTTTTCCACCTTCTGGCCGGCGCGCTGGCGGGTCTGCGCGGCCTTGATGGCCAGTTCGGCCAGCTTTTTGCCATAGTCCACATGCTGGTTCAGCCAGAGCTCCAGCGCCGGGCGCACAAAGCTCGACACCAGCCGCACCGCGTCGCGCGAGTTCAGCCGCTCCTTGACCTGGCCCTGGAACTGCGGGTCCAGCACCTTGGCGCTCAGCACGTAGCTGGCGCGGGCGAACACGTCTTCGGGCAGCAGCTTGACGCCCTTGGGCAACAGGCTGTGCAGCTCGATGAAGCTCTTGACGGCGTTGAACAGGCCGTCGCGCAGGCCGCTGTCGTGCGTGCCGCCGGCAGGGGTCGGGATCAGGTTGACGTAGCTCTCGCGCACCGGCGCGCCTTCTTCGGTGAAGGCCACGGCCCAGGCCGCGCCCTCACCTTCGGCAAAGCTGTCGTTGTTGCCGTCGGCATAACCTTCGCCGGCAAACAGCGGGATCACCGGGTCCGCACTCAGGGTCTGGCCCAGGTAGTCGCCCAGGCCGCCCTTGTACTGCCAGCTTTGCGTCTCTTTGGTCTTTTCATGGACCAGCGTGACGCTCACGCCCGGCATCAGCACCGCCTTGCTGCGCAGCAGGTGCACCAGCTCGCCGATCGGCAAGGCAGGAGAATCGAAATACTTGGCGTCGGGCCAGACGCGCACCGTGGTGCCCTGCCTGCGGTCGCCGGACTCTTGGGCACGCGAGACCAGCGGCTCGACCACATCGCCGCCCGAAAACACCAGCGTGGCCACCTGGCCTTCGCGGTGGCTGGTGGCCTCAAGCCGTTTGGCGAGCGCGTTGGTCACGGACACGCCCACGCCGTGCAGGCCGCCCGAGAAGCTGTAGGCGCCGCCCTTGCCCTTGTCGAATTTGCCGCCCGCGTGCAGGCGGGTGAACACCAGCTCAATGACCGGGGCTTTTTCCTCAGGGTGCAGGCCGAACGGAATGCCGCGGCCATCGTCCTCGACGCTGACCGAACCGTCGGCATGCAAGGTGACCTTGATCTTTTTGCCAAAGCCCGCCAGCGCCTCGTCGGCGGCGTTGTCGAGCACTTCCTGGATGATGTGCAGCGGGTTGTCGGTGCGGGTGTACATGCCCGGCCGCTGTTTGACCGGCTCCAGGCCCTTGAGGACGCGGATCGAGCCTTCGGAGTAGTCGCTGGAGGTTTTGACGGTATTGGAGCTTGCCATGGCGGCGGATTGTAGTGCGAAAGCGGAGGATATACTGGATAAAAAACCAGACCACAAATCCTGCATGCCCTGCCTACAGGCCAGCCCGGCTGGCCCAGGCCGGACAGCGCGGGGGTTGCGGATTGGTTACAGTCGCAGGATGCAGTCCAAACCGCTTTCTTTGACCCAGGTGCTCGTGTGCGGCGCCGCCATCGTCACGCTCTCCATGGGCATCCGCCACGGCTTTGGCCTGTGGCTGCAGCCCATCACCCAGGCCCAGAGCTGGGGCCGCGCCGACTTTGCCTTTGCCATGGCGGTGCAGAACCTGGCCTGGGGCTTTTTTGGCATCTTCGCCGGCATGATCGCCGACCGCTTTGGCGCTTTCCGCGTCATTGCGGCCGGCGCCCTGCTCTACGCCACCGGGCTCGCGGGCATGGCCTGGTCGACTTCGCCCTGGGCCTTTGCGCTGTTCACCGGCGTGGTCATCGGCATGGCCCAGGCAGGCACCACCTATGCAGTCATTTATGGCGTGATCGGCCGCAATGTGAGCGCCGAGCGGCGTTCCTGGGCCATGGGCATCGCGGCCGCGGCCGGTTCCTTTGGCCAGTTCCTGATGGTGCCGGTCGAGGGCATGCTGATCAACTTCACCGGGTGGCAAAACGCCCTGCTGATCCTGGCTGCCGCCGCCTTGCTGATGGTGCCGCTGGCCCTTGGCCTGCGAGAACCTCAGCTGGCCGCTGCATCCGGTGCACGGCGCGAGCAGACCATTGGCCAGGCTCTCGGCGAAGCGTTTGGCTACCGCAGCTTCCAGCTGCTGATGGCGGGCTACTTCGTCTGCGGCTTCCAGGTGGTCTTCATCGGTGTGCACATGCCCAGCTACCTCAAGGACGCCGGCCTGTCACCGCAGGTGGCCAGCTACGCCCTGGCGCTGATCGGCCTGTTCAACGTTTTTGGCACCTATGCCGCTGGCGCCCTGGGCCAAATGCTGGCCAAACGCAAGATCCTGGCTTTCATCTACTTGGCGCGCTCGGTGGCCATCGTGCTGTTTCTGCTGGCGCCGCTGTCGCCAGCCAGCGTCTACATCTTCTCGGCCGCCATGGGTCTGCTGTGGCTGTCCACCGTGCCGCCGACCAACGCGGTGGTGGCACAGATTTTTGGCGTGGCCCACCTGTCCATGCTCAGCGGCTTCATTTTCTTCAGCCACCAGATCGGCTCCTTCATGGGGGTGTGGCTCGGCGGCTATCTGTACGACAAAACCGGCAGCTACGACACTGTCTGGTACCTGGCCATCGCTTTGGGCGTGTTCGCGGCACTGGTGAACCTGCCGGTGCGTGAGGGCGCCATCGCCCGCACCCAGCCTCAGGCCGCCTGAACCGGAACCACCGGCCATGACCCGCAGACACTCACACTGGCCCCGCATCGCCACCGTGGTGGTGGTGCTGGCGCTGACCACCTGGCTGTACGCCCGCCCCGAGACGGCCATTCTGCTGGCCGAGCAGCTCTGGGCCTGTTTCTGAACATCCCTCATGCACGGCACCGAAGCCCCTTCCCCCTGGGTTTGTCGCTGGACACCCCTGATTCGTCCTGCCGGCCATGTACTGGACCTGGCCTGCGGCGGCGGGCGGCACATGCAATGGCTGGCCTCGCATGGCCACCGTGTGCTGGGCGTCGACCGTTCGCCCGAAGCCTTGGCAGTGGCGGTGGCCTTTGGCCCCACCTTGCAGGCCGACATCGAAAACGGCCCCTGGCCTTTGGCTGGGCAACACTTTGACGCGGTGGTGGTGACCAATTACCTCTGGCGTCCGCTGTGGCCGCAGATTCTGGAGAGCCTGACTCCAGGCGGCGTGCTGATCTGCGAAACCTTTGCCCAAGGCAATGAAACCGTGGGGCGCCCTTCGCGCCGGGACTTTCTGCTGGCCCCTGGCGAGCTGCTGGAGGTGGCGAGCCGGGGCGGTCTGCGGGTGGTGGCCTATGAAGACGGTTTTCTGGATGCACCCGCTCGCTTTGTGCAGCGGATGGCGGCGGTGCGCGAGGCCCCCGCCCAGGACCCTGTCCGCTGGCCACTGGTTTGACACGTCCGGCGACAGGCCCGACCTGTCCGTCGTTAGAATGTTCTTTTCTGTCCAACAACACCGACATGACCACCACCCATCGCATCCAAGGCAGCATTCCCGCCCTGATCACCCCCATGCTCGACAACGGCGATGTGGATTACCCCACCTTGCGAAAACTGATCGACTGGCATGTGGCCGAAGGCACGGATGCGCTGGTGATCGTCGGCACCTCGGGTGAGTCACCGACCGTCAACGTCGAAGAACACCGGGAAATCCTGCGCGTGTCGGTTGAACAAGCCGCCAAACGCATTCCGATCATTGCAGGCTGTGGCGCCAATTCCACGGCAGAAGCCATTGAGTTGGCCAAGTACGCCGAGTCCATCGGTGCAGATGCCCAGTTGCAGGTGGTGCCCTACTACAACAAACCCACCCAAGAGGGCCTGTACCAGCACTTCAAGGCCATCGCTGCAGCCACGCCCAAGCTGCCCGTGATCCTGTACAACGTGCCAGGCCGGACCGTGGCGGACCTGCAGCACGACACCGTGCTGCGCCTGGCCCAGGTGCCCGGCATCATCGGCATCAAGGAAGCCACCGGCAGCATCGAGCGAGCCCAGTGGCTGATCCGCGATGTGCCCAAACACTTCGCGGTCTACTCGGGCGATGACCCCACTGCCGTGGCCCTCATGCTGTGCGGTGGCGTGGGCAACATCAGCGTGACAGCCAACGTGGCCCCTCGGCAGATGCACGAGTTGTGCCAGGCGGCCATGCGCGGTGACATCGCCACGGCAATGAAGATCCAGTTCCAGCTCATGCCCTTGCACAAGAACCTGTTTGTCGAAGCCAACCCCATCCCGGTCAAGTGGGCCATGGCCCGCATGGGTTTGTGCGGACATGCACTGCGCTTGCCTCTGACCCCTCTGTCGACCGGACAGCAGCCTGTTGTCGAAGCTGCACTCAAGGCCAGTGGCCTGCTCTGAAATCTCCGCAAGGACCCCTCTGTGAAGCGATCGTTCATTACCCCCTCGATCATCTGTCTTGCGGCATTGACGCTGCTTTCCGGATGCTCGGCGCTGGAAGAAGACAAGGTCAATTACAAAAGCGCCACCAAAGGCCCCAGCCTGGACGTTCCGCCCGACCTGACCCAGCTGCGCCGCGACTCCAGATATGCCCTGGAAAGCACCTCGGCCACCGCATCCGGCTTTGCCAATGCACGCCAGACCATCAAGGATTCAGGTACCGCATCCAACAACCTGGGGGACGTGCGCATGGAACGCTCGGGTGGCCAGCGCTGGCTGGTGGTGAACCGTCCGCCCGACAAAGTCTGGGACACCCTGCGCGAGTTCTGGACCAGCAACGGCTTCGTGCTGACCACCGATGCGGCCGACTTGGGCATTCTTGAAACCGATTGGGCCGAGAACCGTGCGAAGATTCCACAGGACTTCATTCGCCGCACCTTGGGCAAAGTGCTTGACGGTCTGTACTCGACCGGCGAGCGTGACCGCTATCGCACCCGTGTGGAGCGCAACAGCACCGGCGGTGTGGACATCTACGTCACTCACCGTGGCATGGTTGAAGACTACGCGGACGCCCAGAAAACCAGAACCGTCTGGAAACCCCGTGCCTCCGATCCAGAACTGGAAATCGAATTCCTGCGCCGCATGATGGTCAAACTCGGCGGCTCCAAAGAGCAGACAGCCGAACCCGCTGGCACCAGCGCCAGCCCCACTGTCGTCCCCGCGCTCAAAGTGACAACCATCGACGGCCGCCCCACATTGGCCCTGCAAGACGCCATGGATCGTGCTTGGCGACGTGCTGGTCTTGCCCTTGACCGCAGCGGCTTCACCGTAGAGGACCGCGATCGCAGCAAAGGCATTTACTTTGTTCGCTACGTTGCGCCGGCAACCACCACTGAAGAGCCAGGATTTTTCTCACGCCTGTTCAGCAGCAAACCACAGGCCCCCGGTTTGACGCGCTATCAGGTCCAGCTGCAGGCGCAAGCCGATGGCGGCACACAGGTGTACGTCCTCAATCAGGCTGGACAGCCTGAGGCCTCTGACAACGCCGAAAAGATCCTCAAGCTGCTGGCCGCCGAGATGCGTTGAGCGCGGCTCAAGACCCATAAAAAAACCCGCCAGTGGCGGGTTTTTTTATGGGCTGCCGATCTGCATGAGACCGGCATGCCGCAAGACCAATTACTTGGCAGCAGAAGCGTCAGCAGCAGGAGCAGCGGCGGAGGCGTCAGCAGCGGGAGCAGCAGAAGCTTCAGCAGCGGGAGCAGCAGCAGGAGCGGCGGGAGCAGCGGCTTCTTCTTTTTTGCCACAAGCAGCCAGAGCAGCAGCAGCGATCACAGCAGCCAGAACGAGGGTCTTGTTCATTTTGAATGTCCTTAAAGGAAGTGATAACAATTTCCGGAAATTGTCGTGACAACCACCTGATGGTTGAAAGACCGAACCGAAAGTACTCGAGATCTTTCGGCTCAGCTTTAAATTATAGCGTTTTCCCCGATGCCGAGCAAAGTCATTTGCAATCCTGGCGTCAGATTGATGGTGCCGATTTCACAATTGTTAACCAACCTGCAGAGGCCCACTCCAGCAGTGCAGCCTGAGCGTCCTCGCCCAGTTTGGCGCACAGTTTTGCAGACAAGTGCCGCTGATCTGCCAACTGCCGCAGAAGGCGACCGTCCTGACCAGCGACTCTGAAGCCTTCGCCGTTGATGAAAACATGGCGATCGTCATACATCATCCGGGTCCGACGATCGAGAACCACACCACGTTGTGACTCCCAGGCTGCAGCCTGACGGGATTCAAACCAGACATTGGCTTTGGGTTCTGTCAAATACTCTCCCAGCAACAAGCTCAGCATGTGCGGGTCGCTGAGTGCCTTGTTCAGGGCCTGTTTTGCGAACTCCAGCAACTCGGACGGCATGGCCGCAGGATGGGCTACCGCCGGCTGAGCAGGATCACGGTACACCGCCTCGCCGACCTGATCCAAAGCTTCTTCGGCCAATCCTTGCAGGAGTTCGCGGGCCAACTCGCCCTGCTGCGGTGAGCGAAACCCGATGGACCAAGTCATGCACTCGCCTTCGGCAATCCCATCATGGGCATATTTAGGCGGCAGGTACAGCATGTCCCCCGGCTCCAGCACGAACTCCTCTTCGGGTTCGAAGTTCTGCAGGATCTTGAGCGGCACACCCTCTTGCAGCGTCAAATCCGTCTGACGGCCGATGCGCCAGCGGCGCTTGCCATGGGCCTGCAGCAAAAACACGTCGTAGCTGTCAAAGTGCGGCCCTACGCCACCGCCATCGGTGGCGTAACTGATCATCAGATCGTCCAGACGGGCATCGGGCACAAAACGGAACTGCTGCATGAGCTGGTGCACGCCCTCGTGGTGCAGATCCACCCCCTGAACCAGAAAAGTCCATTTTTTCTGGCTGAACGGTGGCAGGCTGCGACGGAACAGCGGGCCATGCTTCATCTTCCAGCCTTTGTCACCGTGCACAATCAGACGCGATTCCACATCTTCCTGCCCGGCCAGCGCCACCAGCTCGGCTCGCCCCACACAGGGTGAAAAATCCGGGATGGCCTGGCGCACCAGCAGGGGTTTCTTGTGCCAGTGGCGCTTCATGAACTGGGCTGGCGTGAGGCCACCCAGCAGGGTCAGGGGTTGGTCAATGTCCATGGTGAGACAATTGTCCCATGGACATCAAAGAACAATGCGTGGTCGCACTGACCTGGACGCTCAAGGACACCCTCGGAGAAACGCTGGACGTGCTGGACGAGCCGGTCGAGTTTCTGATGGGCGGGCAGGACCTGCTGCCCAAGATCGAAGCGGCCCTGCAGGGCCATGGGGTGGGTGCCAAGGTCGATCTGCATCTGGAGCCCGAAGACACCTTTGGCGATTTCGACGACCAGCTGCTGTTCCTGGAGCCGCGGCACCTGTTCCCCAAAGACATCGAAGAGGGCTTGACGATCGAGGGCACTGCACTGCCCCAGGGCTGCAACCCGGACGCTCCGCGTAGCGTGCTCTACACGATCACCGAGATTTACCCCGAGCATGTGGTGCTGGATGGCAACCACCCGCTGGCGGGCATCGCCATTCGCCTGCACCTGAAGGTGGAGGGGGTGCGTGAGGCCACCGAAGAGGAAGTGGGTCGCGGCACTTGCGGCACCGGCTTTTTCCGCATCGAAGTGGACGAGCAGGAAACGTCTGAGGGCAAGACACTGCACTGAGCTTTTTTGGGCTTGGTGCCTTGAATCCGCGTGAGCGGGGCGCATGCCCGGCTCCTCATGCTGCGCCGAAGCGCAGAAATCGTTCACCGGGCATGCGCCCCGCTCACGCTGTCGCGCTTGGTATTGGAGCTCGAGACCCGCAGCGGACAGGAACACCTGATCCACTGATGAGGTTCGCGGGGCTGGGGGTGCCGTGGGCCGATTTCTGGTACCCCAGCATGAGGCCCGCGGCACCCCCGGCCCCGCGAACCGGCACACAAAATACGCTACCGCTTCCCCGTAGAGCCGTAACCACCGACGCCACGCGCAGTCACGTCACCAAACTCCTCGACCACATTGAAGCGCGCCTGCACCACCGGCACGATCACCATCTGTGCGATCCGCTCCATCGGCTCGATGGTGAACGCCACATCGCTGCGGTTCCAGCAGCTGACCATCAGCTGGCCCTGGTAGTCGCTGTCGATCAGCCCCACCAGATTGCCCAGCACGATGCCATGCTTGTGGCCCAGGCCCGAGCGCGGCAGCAGCATGGCGGCGTAAGCCGGGTCGTTCAGGTGGATCGCGATGCCGGTCGGCACCAGCTGCCAGGCATTGGGCTGCAGGGTCAGGGGTGCATCCAGGCAGGCACGCAGGTCCAGGCCGGCGCTGCCGGGCGTGGCGTACTGAGGCAATTGGTCGCGCATGCGCGCATCGAGAATCTTGACGTCGAGGTCCATGAAAGGGCTTTCGGTACAGGCGTAGGTTTCAGGCGTGCACAGTGCCCAGCCGATGGGCAATGTCTTCAATCAGTTGGGTGGCCAGCACCTGTTTGCTGGCGTGCGGCAGTTCACGGGCACCTTGGGCATCGACCAGCAGCAAGGCATTGTCGTCCTGCCCAAAGGTGGCCGGACCGATGTTGCCCACCAGGAGCGGCACCCCCTTGCGCGCACGCTTGGCTGTGGCATGGGCCAGCAAGTCGTGGCTTTCGGCGGCAAAGCCGACGCAAAACAATTCCCCCGTCTGGGCGCGCGCGGACTTGGCCACCGAGGCCAGGATGTCGGGGTTCTCCACAAAACCGAGTTGTGGCGTTTGCCCCGAGCCGTCTTTCTTGATTTTCTGATCGGCTGAAGCGGCCGGGCGCCAGTCGGCCACGGCCGCAGTCGAAATAAAGACCTGTGCCGCGCCCACGCTGTGCTCGACCGCTTGCTGCATGTCACGGGCAGAGCGCACATCCACTCGACGCACGCCACGTGGCGTGGGCAGGCTCACCGGTCCGGCCACCAACGTGACATTGGCGCCAGCCATGCGGGCGGCACGCGCGATCGCAAAGCCCATCTTGCCGCTGGAGAGGTTGGTGATGCCACGCACCGGATCGATCGCCTCGTAGGTCGGGCCGGCCGTCACCAGCACCGCCTTGCCGGCCAGCGCCTTGGGTGTGAAAAACGCTTCCAGGTCTTCCAGAATTTCTTCGGCCTCGAGCATGCGCCCATCGCCGGTCTCGCCACAGGCCTGGTCACCCTGCCCCACATCCAGCACATGGATGCCATCCGCCTTGAGCTGCGCCACATTGCGCTGCGTAGCCGGGTTGGCCCACATCTCGCGGTTCATGGCAGGCGCGACGACCAGCGGCACCTTGTCGATCGGCCGAGCCAGGCACATCAGGCTGAGCAGCTCATCGGCCCGGCCATGCAGCAGTTTGGCAAGAAAATCGGCACTGGCTGGTGCCACCACAATGGCATCGGCCTCTCGGCTCAGGTTGATGTGGGCCATGTTGTTGGCCTCGCGGGCATCCCACTGTGAGGTGTAGACCGGCCGGCCGGACAACGCCTGCATGGTCACCGAGGTCATGAAGTGCTCCGCCGCCTCGGTCATCACGACCTGCACCGTGACGCCGGCCTTGACCAGGGCGCGGCAGAGTTCAGCGGACTTGAAAGCGGCAATGCCGCCAGACAGACCCAGAACGATGTGTTTTCCAGCAAGATGGCTCATGGCCGGCAATGTAGCAGACGCCCGCCCAGGCTCGCCCATCTATAATCTCGCTTTACCACCAGACGGGAGCCAGCCTCCCCACCGGACATGACCAAATTCGTCTTCGTCACCGGCGGTGTGGTGTCTTCCCTGGGCAAGGGAATCGCCTCCGCTTCTCTGGCCGCGATCCTCGAATCACGCGGCCTCAAAGTCACCCTTATCAAACTCGACCCCTACCTCAACGTTGACCCGGGTACCATGAGCCCGATCCAGCACGGCGAGGTGTTCGTGACCGACGACGGCGCCGAAACCGACCTGGATCTGGGGCACTACGAGCGCTTCATCAACACCCGGATGAAGAAGGCCAACAACTTCACCACCGGCCAGATCTACAAGAGCGTGCTGGAAAAGGAGCGCCGCGGCGACTACCTGGGCAAAACCGTGCAGGTCATCCCGCACGTCACCAATGAAATCCAGGACTTCGTCAAGCGCGGCGCAGGCTACGGTACGCCCGAGGCGGTCGATGTGGCCATCGTCGAGATCGGCGGCACCGTGGGCGACATCGAGTCCCTGCCCTTTTTGGAAGCCGTGCGCCAGCTCAGCCTGCGCCTGGGCCCGAACAATGCGGCCTTTGTGCACCTGACCTACCTGCCCTGGATCGCCACCGCCGGCGAGCTCAAGACCAAACCCACCCAGCACACCGTGCAGAAGCTGCGCGAGATCGGCATCCAGCCCGACGCCCTGCTGTGCCGTGCAGACCGCCGGATTCCGGACGAAGAACGCGAAAAAATCTCCCTGTTCACCAATGTGCAGGGCTGGGGTGTGATCTCGATGCCCGACGTGGACACCATCTACAAGGTGCCGCGCGTGCTGCACGAGCAGGGGCTGGACGGCCTGATCTGCGACAAGCTGCGCCTGAACACGCCGCCAGCCAACCTCAAGCGCTGGGATGACCTGGTCTATGAGACCGAACACCCGCAAGGCGAAGTGACGATTGCGATGGTCGGCAAGTACGTGGAGCTGACGGACAGCTACAAATCGGTCAACGAAGCCCTCAAGCACGCTGGCCTGCGCAACCATGTGGGCGTGAAGATCGAGCACATCGATTCCGAAACCATCACCCCCGAGACCCTTGGCCAGCTGGCCAAATACGACGCCGTTCTGGTGCCAGGCGGCTTCGGCAAGCGCGGCGTGGAAGGCAAGATCCAGACCGCCAAATTCGCCCGCGAAAACAAGGTGCCCTACCTGGGCATCTGCCTGGGCATGCAGGTGGCCACCATCGAATACGCCCGCCATGTGGCCGGCATGAAGGACGCCAACAGCACCGAATTCGAACCCCGGACGCCCTACCCCGTGATCGCCCTGATCAACGAGTGGAAGGATGCCGACGGCTCCATCCAGAAACGCGACGAAAACTCGGATCTGGGCGGCACCATGCGCCTGGGCGCGCAAAGCTCGGACGTGTCCAAGGGCACGCTGGCACACAAGATTTACGGCGACGTCGTCACCGAGCGCCACCGCCACCGCTACGAAGCCAACGTGCATTACCTGGACAAGCTGCGCCAGGCCGGTCTGGTGATTTCGGCGCTCACCCAGCGCGAACAGCTCACAGAAATCGTCGAGCTGCCGCAGGACGTGCACCCCTGGTATGTGGGCGTGCAGTTCCATCCCGAATTCAAGTCCACCCCCTGGGATGGCCATCCGCTGTTCAACGCTTTCGTCAAGGCCGCCATGGACCACCAGGTCCAGGGCAAGAAACTCAAGGCCGCTTGATCCAGGAGAACGGGTATGCAACTTTGCGGATTTGAAGTCGGTCTCGACAAGCCTTTCTTCCTGATCGCCGGCACCTGCTCCATCGAGGGACTGGAGATGTCGCTCGACGTCGCTGGCCAGCTCAAGGAGATTTGCTCGGATCTGGGCATCCCCCTCATTTACAAGGGCTCGTTCGACAAAGCCAACCGCTCGTCGGGGAACACCAAGCGCGGTGTGGGCATCGACGCCGGGCTGAAAATCCTGGAAGAAGTGCGCAAACAGCTGCAGTTGCCCATCCTCACCGATGTGCATGACGAGTCGCAGGTCGCCACCGTGGCCAGCGTCGTCGATGTGCTGCAGACCCCCGCCTTCCTTTGCCGTCAGACCGACTTCATTCGCGCCGTGGCCAAGTCGGGTAAGCCGGTCAACATCAAGAAAGGCCAGTTCCTGGCACCGTGGGACATGAAAAACGTGATCGACAAGGCCCGCGCCGCCGCGCGCGAAGCCGGCCTGTCGGAGGACCGTTTCCTGGCCTGCGAACGCGGCGTGAGCTTTGGCTACAACAACCTGGTGGCCGACATGACCAGCCTGGCCGAAATGCGCAAGTCCGGCGCCCCTGTGGTGTTCGATGTGACCCACTCGGTGCAAAAACCGGGCGGCCAGGGGACCAGCAGCGGCGGCGCCCGCGAGATGGTGCCCGTGCTCGCCCGTGCCGGTGTCGCCGCGGGTGTGGCTGGCCTGTTCATGGAAACCCACCCCTGCCCGTCTGAAGCCTGGTCCGACGGCCCCAACGCCGTGCCGCTGGGCAAGATGCGCGCGCTGCTCGAGACCCTGGTGCAGCTCGATGCCGTGACCAAAAAGAACCCCTTCCTGGAGAACGACTTCCAGTGAAGCGCATGCATCATGCGCACGCCATTTTTATTTTTGAACTTCCGAGAGAGAACCCATGAGTGCAATCGTTGATATCGTCGGCCGTGAAATCCTGGACAGCCGAGGCAACCCCACCGTCGAATGCGACGTGCTGCTGGAATCGGGCGTGATGGGCCGCGCCGCCGTGCCGTCCGGCGCATCGACCGGCAGCCGTGAAGCGATCGAGCTGCGTGACGGCGACAAGAGCCGTTACCTGGGCAAGGGCGTGCTCAAGGCCGTCGAGCACATCAACACCGAAATCTCCGAGGCCGTGCTGGGCCTGGACGCCTCCGAGCAGGCCTTTCTGGACAAGACCCTGATCGATCTGGACGGCACCGACAACAAGAGCCGCCTGGGCGCCAACGCCATGCTGGCCGTGTCCATGGCCGTGGCCCGCGCCG
>JACCDW010451289.1_pt1 | contig 40130 bp, 41 predicted proteins | sample 7449781 | NCBI WGS metagenome assembly JACCDW01 (sample SAMN15323449, study PRJNA562643) | freshwater metagenome | isolation source: river surface water | place: USA:Blue River Watershed | collected 2017-08-18 | reverse complement strand
GGGTTAAAATATGTGAAAGAAATACAAAAAATACAATGGTGGTACAGAGATGTAACAAGACATAACATAAGATATAAACGAGCTAGAAACTACCTATTACAGATATTGGAACAGCTGAATGATGCATGAATATAATTTTTGTACAATAATACTCCAAATATAGTTAAGTTAGAAAAATGACTATAATTGTATCATATTCCACTGCTAATACAAGTTTGTCTTCAGTTGGATCATATGTAATTTGTACGAAATCGGATGATAATCTGAATGAGTCGGGTAAAAACTTTAACGCGTTGAGTACTGCTGTGCGGATTTGCACCGCATACTCGATATAAAAATCGCGAATTATATGACACAGCAACCAGGGGCGTTATCTCTATATATGATTATATTTCTGTATCGTGATAGTTTTGTGTATATATTTTTGAATAATAATACTACAAATATAGTCAAGTAAGAAAATGACACTATCAGTGAGAAATGCAGGTATGGTAGCGAATGCGGTTCTATCGAATAATACTACTGAATACAGTCCAATAATAATATCTCCGGAAGATAGGGAAATCCTATTGAATCGTCTACCTGATGATGTCAGGGAAATGGTCAGAAATGTACCCAATCTCTTTGATTATGAGAGTGTTCTTGCTACCGTAATTGAATCTAAAATGCCTGGAACTGTGGTATTAGTTTCTGAAACTGTACAAGGAAAAATACGACATGTTCCATACTTTGTCATGACAAATATAGCAACCGCTTTAGGTTACAAACACATTCCTGATGCTGTATCAAATATCAGAGAATATGTAATTAAGTATGAAAGTATCAGAAACAATGTCGTCAATAGAACTAGCACTTTCAGACCAAACCAATCATTTGCGACATATAAAGGTGTCATTCGATTGATATCCAGGGTTAACGAAAGACATAGAGAACAGGCAAATCGATTGGAAAAACTAGTGGATAGTATACATGAATTAACAAGAGATATAGCTGAAACTTTATATCGTGTAAAGATGGAATACATCATAAAAATGAATAATAACATAATCAATATACAAAATAAGAATTTACAACTGTTCAGAGAAAACAACGACCTTCATAAAAAATGTGAAGATGTACAAAAGGAGATAATTAGCAATGAAATTATTATAGATGAATATAAAAGAAAAATAGATAATTTAAGCGAAAAATACCAATCTCTTAGCATATCATATGACAGTACACTCTTGAGACGAAAACGTCACACGATGAAAATAGGTAATTGTTTCTATATCATTCAGAGTCCGAGAGATATCGATAGAATTAAAGTCGGAATTACAGATAATATCAATAAAAGACTTCAATCACATCGCTCGTCTATTGGAGACGTTAATATGTTATTTCTGATGTATACGGATAGTAATAAGTTAATAGAAAGCTCAATATTACAAAAATATAAACAGTTCAGAATACCCAGTAATCATGAATTTTTAGTAGGAGTTAATTATCAGGATGTAATAGATTTCATAAAAATATTTGCAGATAGTTTATGTATAGAATACACGATTGCATAAAAATATAGTTTTGTGTATATATTTTTGAATAATAATACTACAAATATAGCTAAGTAAGAAAAAGATGGCTCTATCCGTTAGAAATGCAGGTATGGTAGCGAATGCGGTTCTATCGAATAATACTACTGAATACAGTCCAATAATAATATCTCCGGAAGATAGGGAAACTCTGCTGAGTCGTCTACCTGATGACGTTAGGGAAATGGTTAGAAATGTACCCAATCTCTTTGATTATGAAAGTGTTCTTGCTACTGTAATTGAGTATAAAATGCCCGGAACTGTGGTATTAGTCTCTGAAACTGTACAAGGAAAAATACGACATGTCCCATATTTTGCTATGACAAGCATAGCAACAGCGTTGGGTTACAGACACGTACCAGTTGCTGTTGAAAATATTAAAGAACATGTTGTACCATATGAAAGTATCAGAAATTCTGCTGTAGGAAATTCCTACAGCAGGCCCAATTTCAGACCAAATCAGTCATTTGCTACATACAAAGGTGTGATGAAGTTGATAGCAAGAGTAAGCGAAAGACACAGAGAGCAAGCGAATCAATTGGAAAAGATAGTGGATAGCATACACGAATTGACGAGAGATATAGCAGAAACTTTATATCGTTTCAAAATGGAATATGATAGTGTTCAGAAAAATATCGTGATACATCAACAAAAGGATAAGATAGATGTGTTATCCGAACAAATTGCCAAGCAGACAGAGAAAATAGATCAACTATTGAAGTACGGTGAATCTGCCGATAAAAAGCTAAATATGCTGGTACCGCGAATAGCGCCGCCTATGTGTAATCCTGGCAAAGAAAATACGTTTACATTGTTACGATTGAACCCAAAGACATTTTATATGATACGTAGACAAGAATGCAGTAAAGCTACATCAGTCAGAAGTATACAACTAAAATACTATAAACATCCGATTACTCCAAATACAACAGGGGACGAAGTATATTCAGATACAGAAGAAGATAATGATATAACTGAAGAAGAAAAAAGAAGACGCAAGAGAGATACATTAAGGAAAGCAATAATAGCCATTCCTGTCATTCTAGAGTTCGAAATGCAAGCTAATTCCGTTAAGTTCGGCATCTATATAAGAGACTGGTTTGATAAGACTATAATAAAGGTTAATAAAAATATCATACGAGTACCTCATAAATCTATATCAAAAGAATTTACACATGGTAGATATGATGAGATATATCTTATAAGAGCAATAGAACAGATGAGAGACGAATGTAAAGATATTGAATAATACATATATTTTTGTATATATACATATGTATCGATGACTGACGAATATCTGATTAATCCTGCTAATACACCGATTGACGATAAGCCTTCTTTGGTCGTAAAATCATCAATATGTTCAGCTGAAAAGAATTATGGTTCCATTAAGGATATATTACGTAGTCAAAGAAAGCTATGTATAAAAAACGAAAAGAACTACAAAAAAGCATCCGTATACTGCAGTCATGTAGACACATTGTTGAGTTTTATTATAATTGTACTGTCATGGTTAGGTACGTTACTGACACCTTTTTTAGGTACATATAAGATAATTTCTACTATCATATTAGGGGTAGTATCTCTCCTGAGCACAATAATGAAATTTTTAAGTTATGGCACATTATCCCAGACATATTCCGATATAGCACTGAAACATAAGAAAATACAACAATGTATAGATATATCAGAAGCTTATATAAATTTATCAAATGGTAATAATTATGATGTTGCAGGTTTAGTAGAGGAAATAAATAAAAATTTATCAGATTTAGATACAACTAATGTAGCACTGCCATGGTATATTTTCAAAGAAATATAATTTTATAAATATAATATATGATTCTCCACATCCATCATATCATTCTTCTATTACTGATTATATTACTGACCGCGATGAGTATGTCGGCATGTGTTATCGATGCTCATGGTAATAATGACGAACATACATCTATCCGGTCGTATATGTAAATCTCTGAGCAGTTAGACTATGATTCATAGAGTCTGCCATTGATATGCGTTCTTCTATGGTCTTATTCTTAGAATGATAATTTATGTAAGATTTTCTCAGTTCACTTGATAATGCTCCGAATATTTTTAATATTCTCTGTACAAATGTATGTATTGTCATGTGTCGACTCTTATCCTTCTCCGATAATGGTATGAGCCAATCACTTGCTGTATAGGCATGCCATTCGCTTATTATTGTACATAATTCTTCAGGTAATTGTATATGTTTTTCACCATAAAACTTAACAGTTTTATATTTTTTTAAGATTAATTTATCTGACTGTATCGTATTATTAGATGTATCTGAAAAGTTAACATGTAGCCATTCGCTCGGTCTCAGACATGGAATTAATGTATATAGTTTATAAATTATGTAATCTAAATATTCTACATATGTAGAGCCCATGGTCCTATTTATGCTCAGAACAGTCTCCCATGATATGACATCTTTTGTAAGATTAGTCTCATATGTGGCAACTGATTCGCTACTCTTGAGATTCTTCATGAATATAGAATATATCTCTATCAGTTCTTTTTTATTCTTGATATTACTCTTTTTTAAGATAAATAATATGGCTGAAATCAATGGACGTTGCGACCCGTACGGATACGACTTTGCAACCTCGAGTACTTCTTCATGTGATTTAATTATATCATTACTGTATATTATTTCTCTTCCCATATCTTTAGCTAACCGTTTGAACATGGATTTAAATATATTTATAGATGAAGGTGCATACACCGATTCGAATTGTTTTTGTATCTTATTTGGGAGTTCCATTATACTATATTATATTATTCACATATTAATATTCTTAATAAATATGGATACTGAAATCCAGGATGAACTTAACAAAGCTCTTGAGAGTATCGATAAACGGCTGAATGTATTGGAGTCGAATAATCAGCTGATAGTGATGGCTCTGAATGATTGTATGAAGGAAAATACATTCGTTCACTTTATTCAGAAGAGAAAACAGATAATGATTAACGAGATGACCCAAATGCATGAACAGAATACCGCTAATAATGAACTATTATGTAATGTTACCAAATTAACCGAAATGCGCGATGAATTCACCGATGCGTTGAAGTTAGAACTATCTGATATTGTAACAGACCTACTGAATAAAAAAATAGTCGAGTTGGATGAACAGATAAATAAAGTTGATGTCGATAAGACACGTGAATTAATATCTGAAAATGAACGCAAAATAGTTCAACTAACTATGAAAATCGAGGCACTATCACTATTATGTTAATCATTTCTGTCACTTGGGTTTATGCGTTTTGAACCTAGAAATGTTATTATTTCTTCCTCTGTTTTGAATTTTTTGTGTGACCCGATGAGACCGTACTGATTCAAAGTATAACCGTTTAGTTTAGCTAATCTCCTTAGGCGTATGTTGTATAATTTACTTCCAGTATAATGTAATAATGCATACGGTAGCTCATCCCCATATGCATAAAAAATATCAAATTGCACCGGTTTATTCCTTATACACATGGTTAACATCATCTTGCGCGGACCTCGTGATATTATATTAAACTGTTCGGGTATATCGAATTCATCCAGAGATTTTTTATTTTTTGTATATATCAAGATATCAATATCATCCACATGTGATAATTTTCTTCTGATGCTTCCAACGATATAACATTTAAATTTAAAACTTGCCGATATGTTATTTGTCAACAAACTCGAATAATTTATACCAGTTTGCAGCAACATTATATTTATATTTATATTTATATTTATATTTAACATCATATATAATAATTAATCATGGATGTCACACCTTTGGGAGTATTAGCAGTAAAATCACTTCAAACATCTACTTTAACATCAGGCCTCAATACTGATAGATCAGCCACAACTCGCGGTGATCTCTTATGTAAATCAAGCGATGATGCGGGTGCAAATCCATTGTATGCAGTTCTTCATGCAAGTGCAACAAGCACAAGCAGAACATTGACACTTTCTACTGATGGAACCAGTTCATCCGGATCGTATGCAAATGCCACTATTCTCGGACTGCGGAACCCGACTGATGCATCAGGAGCTGCTACAAAAGCATATGTTGACCAGGTTGCTCAGGGACTTTCAGTTAAAAATTCAGTCGCGGTCGCTTCTTCAGTTGCATGGACAGTTACAGCGAATTTGGGAGCTGGTACTCTTACTGTCACCGCAACAAATGCCGATTTGACAGCCTTTACAGGAACGACATCTATAACTGTTAGCAGTTTGACGATTAACGCAGTTACAGAAGACCCAAATGCTTCACCAAGTCCTGATTTGACTCCTGCTAACCGTATTCTTCTGATGGGACAAACTGATGCAAGACAGAACGGTATTTACTATGTTATGTCAGTCGATGACGCCATTCCTAACTGTGTTCTGAAACGTACAACAGATGCTCGATATTCTGCATCGCGTCCTGGATATTCTGATATGAATGTTGGTAATTTCTGTTTTGCTGAAAAGTCTACAACTGGAGCTGCGGGTGCTGGATATGTTCTCAATTCAAGCAACCAAACTGTTCCAGGTGCCGCTATCAACCCGTCATCCGATGCAACTCATGATACTCAAGTTTGGGCACAATTTAACGCACAAACAGTTATCACCGGGGGTTCAGGTATCACAAATACGGCAAACACGCTCAATTTGGACCTAACATCAAATGGTCTCCTTGTATTCAATGACAACGGAACAAACACTGTCACTGGAGTCAGTCAAACGGTTCAAGTCTCCGGTGCCACTAAATATGGTCTAGTCCTTACATCAAATGGCACCGCAACTTCAACAGTTCCAGTATATTCATCCGATATCGGTGATACTCTTGCTTCTAATATTGACCAAATAGGTACCGGTCTTGTTACTATCAATGAAGTCGCGTCGCGTACTGGAACCACGGAAGGTGGAAAGGAAGGTGGTTTGGTTCTTAATAATACACTTGGATTCGGTACCACAGGCACATATTCACCTGCATATTACATCGGTAGACCTTCCGTTCTCGGTGCAACTAGAATGGTTATGATTAGTACTGCTACAGCTGCTCAGCCACAGTTTGCGATCCAACAGGTTACGACCGCTGGTTCAACTAACACAGCTCCAGTCTGGACGACTCTTGCATATTTTACACAATAAAATTATTTATATATGTATATATTGATAGATGCGTAATCTTATGAAGATGGCGTTTTGTATGGCGGTTATTATCGCACTTATTTTATTTTGTTTCGGGTATATGATATCGGCATTTTCTTTCTTATTCATAATATTAGTGACTTATTTGCTTGCATATTTTACACAATAAAATTATTTACATATGCATATATATATTAAGAGATGTGCAATGATATTATGAAGATGGCGTTCTGTATGTCGGTTATTATCGCACTCGTTTTATATTGCTACGGGTATGAGATGCACGCATTTTCTCTCATATGCGTAACAGCAGGTACTTATTTGCTGACAAAATTATATAAAGTGCTGTATGTTCCAAAGAAAGTAAAAGAACATCAATACTCTGCGGAAAATGAATATGTATGGAATCCCCTATCAGCACACAGTAGATCTGACGACAAGATGAATTTTAAGGTATTAGTCGACTCAGATAAACCATCTCAAAAATTATTGAGAACAGGTGATAGAAATAAATCAACAAGCTCCGCACCGAAAGAACATTTTTATACAGCGGGTTGTCAATGTGGGCCATGCAAAGAAACTACGAAACAAATAGCAGGTGCCCTGGGAAATAATTGAATGTAGTACTCGTATAATATAATCAATGCAATGAATGCTATACTTGATTGTTTCAACAAGATACATCCTAATTGGTATGTCATATTCAAGCCTCATAAAGAGTCTTTGATAGATATATTTACGGAACTGCATGATGTTGATACTTGTCCACCTAAATCAAATATATTCGAAGCTTTTATGTTAGACCCACATACTGTAAAAGTTGTAATTATTGGACAGGATCCGTATCATACAAAAGACGTAGCGGATGGGCTCGCTTTTTCATCAAAGAATTCTAAACAACCGTCCCTCATCAATATATTCAAAGCTATACAAGGTGCAAATACTGATTGTACTGACTTGCATCATTGGCTGTACAATGGTGTATTATTATTAAATACATCACTTACAGTGTTGGTAGGGTCTCCTGAATCTCATATAACATTGTGGAGAACATTCACATCAAATATTATAAAAGATTTCAGTAATATGAGCAATAATATCACATTTATGCTATGGGGTGGACATGCAAAGAAGTACAATAAACTGATAAATAAGAGCAATAATCATGTTATTCTTGAATACTCACACCCGTCACCTATAGGTGATAATATGTTACCTGATGATAAAAAGTTTAAAAATTGTAATCATTTCAAGCTAGTCAACATTCCATGGGATACATATGTCGAAACACGAATATATACGGATGGGGCCATTCAGTTAGATAAAAAAAATGCATCGTTTGCTGTCCTTGTAGGTGCGGGTACATTGGCTAATTTATTTATACATGGAAGAGTATGCCAGTCTCGATATATTGTAGAAAATAACAGATATATATCATCTGATAGTACTACATATTTAGATGCTACTTCTCAAAGAGGCGAGTATCTGGCAATGTGTTATGCTCTTGATTTGATATATCAGATAAGTATACCGCCACCTGTAACCATTGTAACAGATTCATTGAACTGCTTAAAAACAATAGAGTCATGGCATTCTAACCCAAAGCTACTGAATAAAGATTTAGTAGACATAATGATGACATTTTTCAAGCTGGTACCATGGGTGAAAATCATTCATATCAACTCGCATCAAACAGGTAATGATATAGATATAGTAAATAATAATAAGGTTGATAGTATAGCAAAAGATGCACTGCAATTACCTGACTATGATATTATTAGAAGTGGGCATGAGGATATACATTTTCAACTATAGAATATACTTCCTTCAGCAGCAATGGGTCTTCTAGTTCTATTATGGACAGAAGATTATATTTTTTTATGTAGTGTAAGAGCGAATATAATCCGCTGTTTTTTATGTTTCCGTGCTTAAAATCTTTCCATATCTCACCTCTCGTAAGAATCTGATGAAAATCTTTTCCGCTCGCAAATCTATTCGAGTCATCATTCAGATGTATTAATATCTTATCTGTATCTACATGTTTTATAAGTTTATTGAAGAACTCTTCGGTATCTTGTTTTGTTGACAAAGCGTTCCCGCTCGCATGTAAATGTGCAATATCTATACATATACCAACTCTCATATGTTTTATACTGTGCATCAAATTTATAATATCATCTATGTTATGATACTTTGATTTATATGGCTTCATTGCAGGTGTTTCTAAAAATAATGTTACATCATTTGGTACGTTTAGCTTGGACAAAACTTCAACTATATGAGATATATCATGATTTGATAAATGTATAACAAGGCCCTTTATACCGGAGCGGTGACATGCTTCTAGCTCTTTTTGTACAAAATTTATCACATATTTAGACGGATTATGAAACGGTACGTCCAAATATGTACCGTGAGCTATGACATATATGTTAGTTAGTTCGATATATTCACGCAATGAATCTAATTGCTCATCTGTCATGATAATCTTCATCTTTTTAGGACCAGAGATATATATCTGAAAAACTTTAGATTTATACACTTCCTGTGTAGCTTTTTCTATGTGATTTTCTATGTTATTCCGAGTACCCGTCGCGTATATACGAGCTACATGAAATCCAATTGGCATTATATTGATACACAGAATAATAAAAAAATTCCCATATATTCACAGATATGAATGTATGAAAATTTTAATGGTGAGACGTTCCGCGATTAGCATTTCATTTCGTCCAATAATGTCAGCAATCGTCTCATAACTCTAGGCATTCGCGGATTATAAATCGTCACATCTCGATACCACCATTGTATCTTCTTAACAGCCTCGAGATGTGGTAGAGCGCATTTTATAGCTGTGCACAACTCTTTGTACTCGTCAGGTACATATTTCATGATGTCGATGCCTTGTTTTATCGCCTCGACGTACATCTCCTTCGTCGGATTGTTGATGCGGCGATGGTTTTCGACATTCTTGCTGAGGGCGAGCAAGCGCACCTTCAGGGAAGTGTCGCGGAGATGATTGATGATGGTACTGTCCGTCTCAATGGCGCTCAATATCATCTCTTCCGTCCCTGACTTGATGTATTTGAGAGCTCTTGGACAGCTCTTCACGGCAGCCAGACATATTTCAGGTGTCTGCTCCCTGACGAATTCGATGGCGAGGCCATTCTGCTGCACTGCCGCCAGGCAGATGTCATATGTCTGGTTTATGACATATTTCAAGGCGGTACCATCCTGCCGCACCGCTTCCAGGCAGATCTCTGGTGTCTGCGGACAGTCCTCTCTCTCGAGGATTCTGCCATACTGCCTGGCTACGATCTCGTACATCGCAGGCGTGCGTTCCCAGCATTCCAATAAATGGATATGTAACCAGTTGCTTGCTACCAACCACTCTTGATAAGTGAGGTCCATTTTGTCGCGAAAACAGAGCAATACTAGAGCATGCGTTCCGTAATATACCATGTATTTTTTCAATTTTATATAGGGATATGTCTATACTTTTGATTTATATTTATATGATTATAGTCGTTCCTGTTCAATCCAAATGACAACCCCCGAACCAACGACCTACAAAGCTTGCGCCTCGACCGAAGATGTCAGTCAAGAATTCGACAAATTCTTGTCATGGTTCCACTTCCTCGAAGACATCGCATATCAGCTGATAATGGTAAGACTCGAAAGGGTAACAACCACATCAGCAGAGAATATGCAGAGACTCGACAGAAATATCACTTTCTTCGAGAGAGAGATACCAAATGCCGAGATTGGTACTGGAGTTATTCCCCATGACGAAATTCGACCAATCATCCAGGAAATCGAACGCTGCAGAAAAATGAAGCTGTCAAATGTGCTATGGCTTGCATGGCTGACTGCAGAATAATAAGCAAGCGAAACTATTAGATATATTCTACTAATCTCATCTGTAGGTTAATAGAGTGTGTCTTTTTGTACAAAAGTATATATTTTTGAATTGTTATTTACATAAGTACGACGACCATCAGACTATTTGAATCATCAAATTTTTAATGGAAGAAAGTGTTTCAGCTACCGTAGGGAGAATTTTTGAGGAGAGTGTATTGAGAAACCGCTTAGCCGAAGTGAGAAGCGCTGTCGCGCATGTGATCAACAGCTTCGTGCCAGTAGTTGAGTTTGGGGGCGGTAGATTCGTGATCAGCGAAACCAACGACAACAAAGATTTGCTGGAGCCTGTTTACAGGGCAATCAGCGATATGCACAAGATTCAGAAGTTTCCGCTGTGTCAGGTGTCCGGCTGTGGTAATCACTATCATTCCAAGTGGGATGGAGTGGTATTCTGCGAAGAACACGCTGAAATCGCAAATGCCCACCGCATACGCCACCGCAGTGACTCCAAATTCGAAAGGATGACAGTATTGCTCAATGTGAGGGATACGACAGGGGGATACCATCACGCCTATGCGATGGAATACCAGATGCTAGACATAATGGCATATTTATGTCCATTAGAATATGCGCAAATGGAGGAACGTCGCGAAGTATCACTCCATAATCTGGAAGAGATATATGGAGATTATTGTTGTCGGGAATGTGGTAGCACCCATTTTCTAACATCGACATGGTACACCGGATACGTCTGTACCCCTAAGGAAATGGAATTATTAAGGCAAGCAATAAGAGAACAACGGGCAAAGAAGTGCAAGATTGACCCGCCCACAGAAAACAGCTATGTCGACGATGACACCGAAGATTACACTCATGAATATGAGTTGTACAAGCGTTCTCGTGGAAAGGGTACAAAGGTACCAAAACGCACATTGAGCAGCGCCTGGAGAACATGCGAAGGAAAGTGGTAAAAGACCACCATGTCCCCCACCCCTCCACCGAAGGAAATCGCACTTACAGAAACGGAGCGAGAGGATACTCAGAAGTCATCAGGAAAGATGACACCACGCAGGCCGCAGAATATTGAATCTGAACTGCTGACTTCTGAGGAAAGTATCGACTTCGAAATCAGAACCTGGTTGAGAGGGGATAGGCTCCCTCTCTTCGCATCGTTTGTTTACCCCACACCACTCCAACCTTGGGTTTGTTTTGTGTATAGAAACTGCAGAATAATGAGTATACAAAAAATTGAACATATTCTGCCATAGTTTCCGCCACCTGATACATTCGTATGTGGTTAATATTTTTGAATTAGTTTTTATATAATTACTACAGCCATCATCAGCTGCAACTTTTTCCGAAGAAAGCAATGAACGTTGAAGAATGTTTCAATGCGAGTGTCCTGCGGGACAAAAAGAACGAAGTCGCCGAAGCAGTGGCGAAAGTGCTCAATGAGTACAGACCTGGTGTGATGACTGGGTTTGATTTTTCGAGCTACATGATTGGCGATGAAACCTTATTGCTCGACCCCGTATACGATGCCATTCAGAGTTTCCACACTCACCAGGAGCCTCAACTATGTAGTGTGTCGGGATGCCGTAATGAATGGTGCAGAGATTTCAGCGATCGTCTCGGATTCTGCAGTGACCATAACGATGTGGCAGACAGTCATGCAGCTAGGCACCGGCCCGATGCCCCGTTGTTCGCCAGGACACCGATGTTGTTAAATGTGAAGGACAACACACCATATCGACATGCCAATGCTATGGAAGGTGAAATCTGGCACATAATGAAATATTTATGTCCGGATGAGACTGCCCTGATGCAAACACGCCGCGAGACAACGCGTGAAAATGTGAAGGATCTCTACATATCTTTCAAATGTCCGAGATGCGGTTCTGCCAAGCACCTCCCCCACGCATATCCATATATTGGAGCCATATGCACATCCGAGGATATAGAAGTTTTCAACCGAGAATTGGCAGAAGTATGTCTGAGCAAGTGCCCGAAAGCAGCCACCGTCTCATCCGATGAAAACATCGAGGATGAAGAAATCATCGAAACCGAAGACGATGAAGAAAACATAGATGAATATGATGATTATGAGGAATACGATGATTATTATCAGCAAGATTACGATTATTCACAAGAGTACGAAGAACCTATTCGTACTCATTATCGTCTTCATTATTACCCTCGACTGATAAGGGTAATAATACCAGTGATAGTACTCATCGTACTCATTCTCATCTTCATATTGTCACGGGCATGAGCTGCGCCAAATTTAAGGCATCCACCGCACCGCCTCTGCACCGAAGAAAATCGCACTTACAGAAACGAGGCGAGAGATACTCAGAAGTCATCAGGAAGGATGACCCCACGCAGGCCGCAGTATATTGAATCTGAACTGCTGGCTTCTGAGGAAGTATCGACCTTGAATCAAACTTTGCCGAGGGGATGGGCTCCCTACGTGTAACGGCATCGTTTGTTACCCACCACCAACCAACATTGGGTTTGTTTTGTGTACAGAAACTATGGAATAATGAGTATACAAAAATAAACATGTCATCATAATGTACATAAAAATTACTCTGTATTCATCAAGTTAAGTACGTAGTAATTTTTATTTTTTTTTATTTCAGCGCCAATGTTGTGCTCTCCAGACGGCGGCGAATTCTGCATCTATGTCGGTAGTGTCTAGTTCGAAATGAGCACCAAATGACAGGACTGGAATACTGTGGTTTGGTTCATGATGCCCGATTGCGCTGTATGGCGTTGGTTTTGCTGATATCGTACCATCGGCTCCTCTCTTGGCTTCCGTCATGGAGATACGATATCCGTTGCAGAGTGCCCATAAATGAGCATTCAAACCGTCCGTCGTGTAGAAATCTTCTAAATTTCCTGTGTTTATTGCGCGATTGTTATCAAGGATGAAGAAAATATCCCCACCCTTTGATAGTCGCACACCACCGTCGATTTCTTGGAGAAATGCCTCGAAGGAGTAATCAAAATCTCGCTTTCCAGTCAAGCAGAGATTTGCCCAGATGGATAAGTAGAAACATGCGTTGTTCCACTTTTTCTTTCCAAGTTTGTAGTCCCCTTGGTTCGTGTCTATGATGGACACGATTTGGGTGTACCCTGTGGTTTTCTTGGATTCTTCGAGGGATAATTGCTCTAACTGTGAGGCAATTATTGCGGCTTCCAAATCGGCATCATCGTTCCTGGGGCGACGATGTCGGTTGTTGCTGCTGTTGTTGTTGCTGTTGTTGCTGTTGTTGCTGCGGCTGTTGTTGCTGCGGCTGTTGTTGCTGCTTTGGCACGAATTCTCAATTGCTTGACGCAATTGTCGTTCGTTCTCGTAGGACCGCCGGGACCTTCTCAGTGCGATTTTAAGATTTGAATCTTCCATTGCAATTGTACCTGATGTATGAAGTAATTACGTAAAAATTATTCAAAAGTTTAAGGATTGGATATATATCAATACAGTGATATATACAGCACTAGGTCAAGTCGTCTGGAACTCTATTGACACAAAAATATAACACCTCGTATATGAATATTTATATTATGGTATATGTTTTCGTATCGGCGTTCTTGTACTTCTGTAACCGGCATAGGAGTGTTTCTTTTCCGATTTTATTACCATCCGGATGTATCATATTAAACTTATAATATTCTTGGTATATTTCATAGAATGTGTACTTTTTAGTTTTATCTAGACGTTGAATAAAATCATCCACATTGTCTCTTTTTTGCTGCGGAGACTTGCTCCTACTTCTACGTTTTTCAATAGGAATTCGTATGAGTTCATCCTCGATACCTCGCTGAATTATACCATTTGCGTACATTGATCTCAATTCAGACGAATCATCTCTGCTGATTTTTGTTAACTCTTGTATTGAATACACCAATTTCTCAACTAACTCGATACATCGATTTAATGATGTGAAATGAAAAAACTCGAGATTAGAATACGTCCTGACATTACTAAAAACAGCATGGATTATATGCTCAGTTAAATCTATATCATCTACTTCTATATATGTGCATTGGTCACCATGGTATCCTTGCTGACTTTCCCATATTTCGGGTTTAGTTGATGCTTTCCCAATCTTATACATCGCTTTTTCTTGTTTATCGGGTGATGTTGCAATATAAATAAATCCACGAACAGCAGTTCTATCCGGATACAGTTTAGAAGCTTCATCTAATCTTTGCCTAATTCTATTTGTATTGTCTATATGCAGCTGTTCTTGTTCTTGCAAACGCGGTTGATTTTGCATCCTCATATCTTCCAATTCTGCTTTTGTTTGAGCACTATCTCGCCGAATTTTAATCCTCAAAATGTGCCATAATAATTTTTTGGATAATATTGATTTCTGTAATATCCGTAGATTAAACGCATCATCTTTCTTATTCACATTCTTGGATGTATTTCTCCCGATTTCAATTCGTATGTTATCTATTGAATCTTCAACTGTAAATAATGTAGGGGGTTGTGTGAAAGGTTTCCAGAATATTTTAGTAAGTTCCGCTCCACCTCCCGGATTTTCAGGGTTTGAAAATGTACTGAATGGAATTAATTCGATACCTTTTTTATCTTTTAATTGACCGACATAGTGCTGAGCGTAACCCATTTTTGTTAATATATCTATCAGATTATAATATAGAATGACGCTTGTCCACTCAAAATCATTATTGGGTTTAACGCAAAATATTCTCACCTCTTCAGATTTAAATAATTCTTTTAATACTTTGACTTGATCCAGTGGATTGTCAACATTACTGAGATAATCTTGTAGTGATTCAGGAAACTGTGATATTATATCCCTTTTTTCCTCTTTAGATAAAACCCTAGTTTCATTTCTTGTATCATTTACGGTTGCCATTGCTATTATATGAGTAATATAGTATATACAAATAATTCAATTTTATAGCCGCATAGTTGACAGACTATTATAAACATCCGAATCCAGAAGCGCACATATACACATAATCATATATCACCTATTCATTTTAAAACCATATAACTTTATAATACTATCAAGATAAACCATGCTTTACATCTATTAATATATTATTTATTGTATCTGCATTAAAATCAGTCGTATATGTATTTTTTACGTACTCGCTTATCTCCCGATATGTATCTTCATTAAACTTATTAACATCTCGTATATGAATATTTATATTATGGTATATGTTTTTGTATCGGCGTTCTTGTACTTCTGTAACCTGCATCGGAGTGTTTCTTTTCCGATTTTACCATCCGGATGTATTATATTATAATTATCATATTCTTTGCATATTTCTGATAATTTATATTGTTTAGCTTTATCTAGATATTGAATAAAATCATCCACATTATCTCTTTTTTGCTGCGGAGACTTGCTCCTACTTCTACGTTTTTCAATAGGAATTCGTATGAGTTCATCCTCGATGCCTCGCTGAATTATACCATTTGCGTACATTAATCTTAATTCAGACGAATCATCTCTGCTGATTTTTGTTAACTTTTGTATGGAATACACCCATTTCTCAACTAATTCGATACATCGATTTAATGATGTGAAATGAAAAAACTCGAGATTAGAATACGTCCTGACATTACTAAAAACAGCATGGATTATATGCTCAGTTAAATCTATATCATCTACTTCTATTGAATATTCTATATGCGCATGAGCGTCGTGGCATCTATGCTGAATTTCTCTTATTTCGGGTATTGTCGATGTTTTCCCAATCTTATACATCGCTTTTGCTTGTTTATCGGGTGATGTGGCAATATAAATAAATCCACGAATAGCAGTTCTATCCAGATACAGTTTAGAAGCTTCATCTAATCTTTGCATAATTCTGTTTGTATTGTCTATATGTAGCTGTTCTTGTTCTTGCAAACGCAGTTGATTTTGCATCCTCATATCTTCTAATTCTGCTTTTATTTGAGCGCTATCCAGCTGAAGTTTAATCCTTAAGACGTGCTGTATTAATTTTTTGAATACTTTTGATTGTTGCAATATCCATTGTTTAAACACATAGGGCATATCATCTTGTTCAATTTTAGATTCATCTCTTTTGACATCAATTAATATAATCTTCAGTGAATCTTCATTTATGAACCATGCATTGGAATTCGTATGTTTCCAGTTTATTTTAATAATTTTTACTCCTTGGTTTATAAGGAGTAAAAGTTCGTTTAATTTTACTAAAGAAATGCCATTTCTGGCATTTAATTGATTAACATTTTGCGCGCTGTATCCAATTTTAGCAGCAATGTCCTTTGTATGATAATATGGGGTTAATTCGATTACTCCAAATTCATCAACAGTTTCAACGCAACATATTCGTATTCCTTCTGATCTGAATAATTCTATCAATACTTCAGTTTCATTCAGCGGATTTTTAACATTATAAAGATGGACCCGTACTGATTCAGGAAACTGTGATATGATATATTCTCGTTGTTCATCTGTGAATAATATTTGAGTCTCATTTCTTGCCTCATTCACGGTTGCCATTGCTTTTATATAAGTAATATTTATATAAACAATATGGTTATACAGTCATCGAGGATACTTCGAGTGTTTATTCTTTATTCAATCTATCATACAATAATCTTAATCTTTTCTTCTCCTGAAACCTTGCCTGTGCTTGTTTATTTTGCTCTCTATATTTATCATTATTCTTATATTCTTTGAATTTCTCGAGATTATTCTGCCTCCAATTATATAACTTTATAGCACTTTCACTTCTAACTTTTGGCTCTTTGTCTATAGGATTGAGTCTATCATATAAATGTAATATCTGCTTCATTTCGGTTCGTAATCTCAAGTATTCATTATATTTACATCTCTGTTCCTGTGTCTTGAACCTTTTATTTTCCGTCATTATGTATAAATAATAATCATATATCACCTATTCATTTTGAAACCGTACAACTTTATACTACTATCAAGATAAACCATGCTTTACCTCTATTAATATATTATTTATTGTATCTGCATTAAAATCAGTCGTATATGTATTCTTTACGTACTCGCTTATCTCTTGATATGTATCTTCATTAAACTTATTAACATCCTCGTTGTCATATGTTGTATTATATAATTTTGTAAATGCATCACCTTTTTCTTTTAATTTATCCTGTAGATATTTATATGAATAATCTAAGACTTCTTTCCTAAATATATCCATTGTTTTGACAGGATTAGCCAATATAGGATTTTTATCGAGTAATGTTAATGTATCTATTATTCTGTCGACTCTACCGGTGACACATACATCAGCCCCGTCGGATAATGCTTGTAATAATACTTTTGTCATAGCATCCTTATTCTCGATATTTTCAGGAGAATTAACCCTTGTCCATATTTTGGATAATATTTCTAACTGAGTTTCTCCGAACTTTATAACATTCTCATCATCTTCTGATATAGATCTGAGACATTTGATTATTTTGTCCTCATTCGGATGACCAAATGCTTTTGTTGTTATGTCATTTATTACCGATAATTCTGGTGATTTCTTTATCATATCTAGCTTATTCTTAAATTCATTGTTTACATTCGTATCGTGTACATTCTGAGATGATGGCTTTACTATAACATTAAAGAATCCTTTCTGAGCTGTTTCTTTATTAGATTTATCCCTGAATTGATTTATTTTTATATGTGCTACTTTATTTCTCAGCTGTCTATATGAGTTATATATTGCATCTTGTATGTCGAAATCATCATACTCTATAGGTAGATAATCAACCGTGAGTCTTCTGCGTGTAGGGACAATTTCATTCATCTGCAAGTCCATCATTTCCGCTCTGTTTATGATTGTTTCTATGTTTGGTACTTTTTTATCTACATGCATCTTTTTTATTGCCTTATTAGCGAGTGCTTTTTTTATCGTATCAACATACATGTTATGATTATCTATATCATTAATATCAGCCAGAATGGATGGTATCATAATTCGCTCCATTTGACTTTTGAATGGTTTCCTGTCTATTATCATTTTTATTCTGTTGACATTTTGCAGTGTGTCAGAGTCTGGCGTATCATCCGCTGTTATGCTGTTTACGTTGAAATAGTACATAACAAACACGACACATAATACTATAATACAGGCAAATATGCATAAATATTTAATGTTCATGTATATAATTGAATATATATTATTTAAATGTATATTACAAATATGGACAATTTACGCGAAAAAGCCATCGAAATCCTGCATAACCATATATTGACAGAATGCACAGTTATATGTGATAATTTGAAAGAAACATGTGATATCATAGAATCACAATGCTTCAAAACATCCAACACAGCTGAATCTTATTCATATAAAATATTATCATGTACGCGTAAGTTAAATAATAAGTGTATTGAAATGATAAATAAACAGGAAATAGAGCCAAAGGATATACAAAAGACTGAATCATACATCTTTCACGACGATCTTAAAAAAAACAGGGATATGATACTATCATCTATATCTACAATAATAAAAGCTTCTCTTAATTTGTACGCGTGCCCTCATTGTAAAAAGCGCAACCATACGAAAGAAGAGACTCAAACCAGGTCACTGGATGAAGGCGTAACGATAACATGTGAATGTAATGAGTGTGGGAAAATATGGCGACCTTAATTGTTTACATATATATTTTAATATAATGGATATTCAGAAAATACAACTAATAGAGGATTTTAATAGACATATCAAAAGAATAATAACATATGTTATGTCCATATCTAAGAACAAGATTGACCAGAGTAAAATGTATGAAATGCGTGATAAAGTATATGCGGTTATAGACGCTACTCCGAATATCGTGATGGAAATAATTGGACCTCAGTTGTTCAAAAAAAGAGACATGATATACCGCGGAACTGTATCCGAGCTCATCGATATTAATACACTGAAACCAGCATATGACGATATTGATATCAAGAAAGATGACAAATTATTCGACGAAATGATGCAAATGATACGTCTCGTTCATAATATAATGACTCATGATGATGAGATATCAGTACTCACTGGTATACAAAATCTACTGGATATATATCTGAAATACATATTGATTATAAAGCAAAATAAATAAATATTTATTTTGTACTATTGTGTATTTATTCGTATGATAATAATGTCAGGTCACAAAAAGAAAGATATTCATAAAGTAATCGGGTCAATATTAGGTAACACTGAAAACGATGATATAGATTACAAGTCCGCATATGTAAAATATAACTCGTTCAAAGAGACCTCTAATAAGTATATCAACCTATTGAAATTATTATTGAATTCTGGCATGTTTCTGAATGCTGACGTAGAAGCTGATATTTTATCCAACTATATTGAGGTATTTACAGCGGAACATACAAATATTTTTAAGTACAATACCGATAGTTATATATATGAAAAATATCCAATAATTACACCTGAAGAGACTACCGCAGTCAAAGAGTTTATTAGTGTATATGTGGCTGCTAAAAATAGTTCAATCGTGACAGTCTTACTATCAATATATAACACATTACTGTCACATAACATGTACATAGGAGATAAAGATAAGTTGGATGACCATTTTATTACAAAAACATCCTCAAATAAGTTCACATTCATACCTGAACTGAATGTGAATTTTAAGTGGTTATATATCAGAGACAGTATATCAGACGAAACTCGTAGATATTTCTTGAATATTCTACATAAAATATATATCATAACTGATAATCTAAGTAAGGTATACGAAAAACCTGACATAGATCCAAATAAATTTGTCGAAATAGTTGAACATGCTATAGGTGAGCTAAAGAAAAAAATACCTAGGTGTAATGATGCATTCGATAAGATTCTTAAGTCCACAATGATGTTACGAGATAATTATGGCGAATATTACAAAGATTACATTGTTTCAAAGAACACCATGATAATAGCAGAAAATTTCATCATTGATGTATCTAATTCACTCGATTCCAAATCTGTGAAAATGGCCTTCCAGTTCAAGAAAATTATACGAGAACTGAAGTCGATGACAAGTAAAGCAAGTGGAGACCCCAAAGTAAAAGCAATGCTAGATATGTTGACAAGTCAGGCTGAAAAGGTTACAGATAGTGTAGCAGACGGAACGGAAGAAGCCGATGAGGATGATGAAGCCGAAGGAGTCGATGAAGCTGAAGGAGCCGATGAAACTGAAGGAGCCGAAGCCGAAGGAGTCGATGAAGCTGAAGGAACCGATAATGCTTCATCGGTCCTTATTACAGATAAAATGAGCCGATTATTAGACGATGTGAGAGAAGTAGACGATGCTGAAATGTCTTCATCCACTTAAACTACATACTATTAACTATACTATGTATTTATTTTTTGTATACATATAGTATATGGAACTCTCGTTAACGCACTATATTTGTATATCCTTTGTGATTATAATAATATTAATAACGATGTCACCTTCTGTCATAGTAGCGGCAGGTTTGCTATCTATTATCATAAATTTATTCAATCTGTCGTTTGTTATGCAGAGATCTACCTCGGGTGATCATCACAGTCCCATAAATACGATACCTACCGATGTTTTTCCTATTACTGGCAAAATGACAAACCCTGCGACTCCAGCAGTCTCACCAGCACCCGTCGAAACAGCAGCACCTGCTGGAACAGCTGTACCTACCGAAACAGCAGTACCTGCCGAAACAGAGGCATCTGCCAGAATAGCAGCACCTGCCGAAACAGCAGCACCCGCCGGAACTCCAGCACCCACCGAAACAGCGGCATCTGCTGGGACATCTCCCTATAATAATCTTATTGTAAATGAAACAAAACCTCCAAATTCATACGATTATACAAAATATAAAGGTAGCATATCGTACGACATAAACAAAATGGATAACTCTTATGATCTCAAAAATTCAGATAATGTTAAGATTATTGATACAGTATACTCAGCAAACGATAAACTTGTAAATTTTGGACTACATCACAAGGGTAGTTTGAATGAGAGACAAAAAAGAGGCGTAATGGACATAAATAAAATAAGCAGAAGGCTACATACGGAGGGGCTTAATGCAGCTGAGAATCGCGATTGGTGGGGAGAGGATGACTATTAGTATATTAAATTGAATACTATATAATATATATTATTACAATAACGAGACAATGTCAGATACAATCATGTCATGGGCTGATGAGATGGATGCGAATGATGAACTCGAGGACGTATTTTCAATTGATATTCCTGAAACTAAGTCCCTGCAGACGTTATCATCGCAAAGATTACCTCAGTTCAATACTGTAAATAACTCGTCTAGATTTGCTAAACCGCTGCCAAAAATACAACAACTTGATATAAATCCAATATGTAACATAATATATGAAAAAATAACACACTTTGACGCGAAGGCTATAGGATTGGCATTGTTTCAAATAATGAAACAGAAACTAATCGGACTAAATAATGGTGGTAGAGAAGACAGAGAACTAATCGCATCATATATTCATATGATTATACAAGAAAAATTAGATATATCTGGTATCAAAGTATTCAACTGGGACAATATTATAAAAACAATATCATATCATTACAAAGACAGAATATATGGAAATATGGTTGATACTATAGATAAAATGAATATACCGACTCATAATATTTTACCTACTAATGTAATAAAATCAAGATTCATAAAAAACGTAGAAATGTACAAAAACGTATGTAAGAGAGATATACCAGCATCACTCCCATCAGATTATAATTCACTCGCAAACAATAATATATGTGACACTTGACGACATAACGGACATTTTAACTGTAATGAATCATCTATTAGTTTCGGACAACATTTCATATGCAACGCGTGTTTACACTTTAATTCAATACAATCTATATGTTTTTTGTCAATATTATCCTGACAAATCGGGCAAACCGTGTCAGTATTTATATTTGGAGTCGAGGCAGTGCTAACATTCATTACAGTCACATCCCGATCCGGTATATTAGGTTTTATATCCACTTTACCTATCCTATTATGTGGGAGATTTAGGCATATTCTGGGAGGTAGCGTCAAACTACAATCCTGCACTTGGCGGGATTTATATCGATATGTCAGCATTTTGATATAATAATTGAATAATATTATTCAATTTTATATACAATGATATCCCAGAAACAACTGGACCAGTTCCTTATAACCAATAAAAATGACATGTGTATCCTCCAGAAAACGACCTCGCATAAATCTATCAGAGTGCCTCCGAGATGGCTCAATTTATATAAACAGCTCAATACAAATTTATATATATTGGCGAGGTATACAGCCCATAAACTTCTAAATATTGAATATGAACCAGATACGAAATATTCATATGCTCATAATATCCCACTGTACGACTATCAAAAACATATAGTGAACAGAGTGATATCGCATTTGAATACATCACCGCATAGGTCATTTCTGAAATTAGGAACAGGATACGGTAAGACTCGAATAGGGTTATGTGTCATGTATACGTATATCCAACCAAATAAAAATAAAGGCTTATTTATAGTTCCCACTGTACATATAGCGAAGCAGATTGTCGATGAGCATAATCTGATATCAGACTATAAAATATGCATCTACAATAACAAAAAAGATATATCAGAATACGATATAGTTGTATCAGTTATAAACACTGCTAGGTCCAAGGATATAGAGTTTTATAAACAGTTTATTATAGTTATATGTGATGAGGTTCATGAATATACTAGCGACTGCAATAAGGAAGTATTATGGTTATCTACCAATAATCAATATGTTTTAGGGTTATCAGCAACGCCTGACACAGGAAAGGATTTGCTTCCATTCATCGTCGGGCATATTGGGCATCCTATATCATGCGATGATATACCTAAACAGAAATATAAAGTAAATGTTAATATTATCAAGTACAAGTGCGAGAATGAATATTCTATTCCTGTACTGAATGATAACGGTATCGTAAATACTATGTCAACAATAGTACACATATTATCGGATAAAACTCGTATTTCTCTATGTGTATCAGAAATAGAACTATTATACAACATGCACAAAAATATTAAGTTAGCGGAGTCTCATAACTTAATAGATAAGACAGGTAAATTGATACATAAACATCATATATTTGCGTTTGCAGAAACTCGTGATTTTCTGATTGTAATACGAGATGAACTTAAAAAAATAAATATATTAGATGTATCAGTCGAAACTGAAGATGATGGTGTATCAGTTTTGCGGGGTGGTATAACTGACAAAGACCTATCAGAAGCTGTAAACAGCAGAATTATACTGACCACGTACGGGTATTCACGCAGAGGCGTCTCATACAATAATTATACAGCTTTGATAATGATGTCTCCGCGGAGAGCCGAATATTCAGTCAATCAAATATTAGGAAGAATATGCAGAATAGGAGGCCCGAAAGATGTAGTAAGATGTGTTATTGATATACATGATGCGGGTACAGCTCTACGCAGTCAAATAAATAATAGACTGAAAGTCTACAATGAGAATGAATATAATATCATACATAAAAATAATAAGATAAGTGAATATACAGGTTCAGTCGATATAAGTTGCAAAAAATAATTATTTTTGCCATACCCATATAGGTGCAAATTTTTTCATATCAGATGTAACTCCTATGGAACCTATGAATGTACCACCTAACTGTAGTATGTAATCATTCATCCTATCGCACATATTAATATTCCCATAATCAAATATATATATTGTCATATGACCTCCTTTTTTCAATCCATTCCATCCAGTTCTAATGTATATGTATAGCATTGTTTCGAACCACTCATCTAAAGATATTTTAGTATCCATACCATTATATTCTTCTTTTGTGTAGAATGGTGGACTCGAGTGGAATAAATCGTAGTAATTATTTTTTACCTTATATTTCTGAGAAGTTGTACACTGGATAATCACTTCCTGTTTACTCGTCTTAAAAGTGTCACATATATCAGCATAAACTTCCTGTAATTCATCGTTCGGATCACATCCATGATATTTTAATACACCTGCCGCTAAACACCCGATTAACCTATCACCCCATCCAGTTGATAGATCTAACACACGCTTTGCTTTATATAACTTACACATAGACGTAGCTACAGATGCTTTATAATTCGTACATTCTCTTGTTAATCTTGATAGATGTATACTTTCATGTAAAGAATATGAGTTTATAAACTTATAATGATGTATACACAACCCAATGATTTGCCTCAATATTTCAGGCTTTTTCCATTGTATCAGAGGAGCATCGTGCCCTTCTTCATTACACTTCAAACGCAGATGCTCTGAAAAGATATCGACTACAATATTCATAGAATCATAATCATTTTGAGTTACGACGAAATATCCGACTGTTTCTGTATATTTATATCTACGCATATGTTTAAAATCTTTGTTTATAAGATTGTGCTGAAATTTACATAGATTTTTAAAGTATACAACAGGCTCTGATGCAAAATATTTTATATACGGATATGTCATATCATTATCTAATATCTTTCTAAGTGTAGTCTCTATCAAAACATGTGCATCAGTTTCTGCGACTTCAGCCAGTGTTATGTTAAGATTCTCCATTATGATATATTTATCATTTTTTTTATTCAATTATATTTCAAATCTAATTCTGTATCTGGCTCAGTCCCGTTCATTTCAGCGACAATATAGTTCCTAACAGTATCATGCATTTCATAGTCACTTATCAGTAGCCTCAGTTTATTTGTCTCATTTTTATGCCGGACAATCATCATATGTCTCATTAGATTAGTACATATTTTTGATTGATTTATTAGCCATTCTCTGTAATGTACAGCTTTCGAGTTATCTGATTTGAGTAGTATATTTTTCAAGTCAGTCTCATTTATATACAGAGAATCTTCGCATTCACTATAGACTACTGATTTATCTAATGCACTAGCTTCATAAACCTGAACATCTGATACAGTTATACAAAACTCAGCCTCTATGTCATTCAGGTTAAAATACACCAAAGATTCATTGATATCGAACTCATTTACAGTATTACATATGATAATCCTGACATTGGTATTACTGAATAATGACGTAATTACCTGTATCTCATCCAGTGGATTATCTACGTCTTTTAGAAATTTCTGTACTGATTTTGGGAATGATTCTAGCAGAAAATTTCTATCATTTTCATGTACAGAGATTTCCATATATATGTAAATAATTGAATTGTGTCTATCTAAATATATACAACATCAGTGTACATTCAAATCAAATGGCGTCCAAGTTATCAAACGACGATATCAATGAAATTGCCAAAAGAGTCAGCAAAATACTACATAAACAGAATAAGGTAGAGGATAGATTTATCCTGTTGAGGATGGAAACACTGGGGTCATATTATTACATGCAGAGACAGTCAATGAACATAGAAAAAGCACTAAAAGATATCGAAATAAAATACGGAAAATATACGATATTAGTGAATAAGGTGGATAACAATGACATTACTATATCTGATAGAATAAAAAATGAGCTAGAGAAAAAAAGAAAAGTTCTACATATGAAGATGAATAACATACAACTAACCAAATGTACAGAGAATGATTTGCTTGATTTTATAAACAACATACTGTAAAATTAATTGAATATTTTTGTATATATATATACAATATGACTGATTCTTCGGACGATTCTGATTATGATGCTGAAATTGAGGCGGATGCTCAGGATGACATATCAGAAGATGATATAGAAGAAGATGATACAGAAGTAGACCAGGATATAGCAAGTAATATAAATGAATCTAAATTAATAACAGTAAAGATAACAGCTGAACAGAACAGAATAACACATGACAGAATGACATTATGTGAGTTATCAAGTATAATAGGTATACGGGCCCAGCAGATAGAAAATTCTGATATGATATATTGTGATATAGAGGACGAAACAGACGCAATAAAGATTGCTAAGAAAGAATTAAAACTTGGGGTATGTCCCCTGTGTATTGAGCGGGAAATATCAAGAAAAGGCAACGTTGTTCATGTAGAAATATGGGATGCTAATGAACTGACTCTACCGAATGTGAAGCTCTAAATTTTATACTTTATATAGAATGGATTAGATGTATCTATATCACCATCTGATACTTTTAATCTGTTACATAATTCTACCAATGTATCATCTGGTTGAACCGGGTTAGCACATGGCTGTGCTGTATATTTATATATTGTTGATTTATATAGTATCATCTTCTGATGACCTACATATATGTGAGGGATAACAGTTTTTACATATTTTTGTAATGATGCGCCGTATCCGTTCACTTTTCGTTCGAAATTTGATATAGCGGTCTCTTTCCTTGTAAATATATTCATCATAACATTTTTTCTCAAGTTCGCAGGTAAATCTGTATCATCTTGGCAACATATAATTGTAGTTATGGAGTTATGTCTACCTTGATAGAACATTTTTCTGAATATAGTTGATTTAAAATGAGGCTTTAATTCAGCCGCACAGTCATCTAATACAAGTATTAACCTGGGATTTAATGTGATATATTCAACCACATACCTCTCATTATCTGGTATATCTGTTAAATTTTTGTAAAAATTTATGTTCTCTATTATGTGTGTTTTATAGATATATATCATCATATCATCCGTTTTACTTTTAATCGTGGCTAATGTATCTACATTATTGGCATGTGTATTGCTTATCAGATTATCACGCTTTTCTATTATAGTTGCTAGTTTACCACTGACAGCGGTATTTGGTTTTCTATTGTATAATGCTTTGAGTATATCTATGTTATTGGCTTTTGTATAGAACCCTGTCTTTACTTCCTGTATGTCATATATTTTTTCTAATATGTTACAACCATCAGAATCTATGATATCATAGTGTATAAACGCTTTATCCAGGAAGGTGCTATATTGTTGTTTTGCCTTGTCCGTCGGGGATACAACGGTAAGAACAGGAGCATGTTTGCATAATACTCTGAGCATATCGCGCACTATGAAAGTTTTACCAGAATCGGATGGGCCGTATATAACTGTCATTTTATCCAAAATATCCTCGTCATCCATATGAAAAGTTGGCACAATAACCGTTGACATTTTATATATTGGTATTATATAGCAATAATAATAACATTATGTATACACCTCCGAATAAGCGTAAGCTACCGCTGTTTAAGATAGATAATAAATCATTCCCACAGCTCCATAAAAAAAACATACTTACCGAACCGAAAAATACAATATGGTCAGACTTCAAAAAGGAAAACCTGCATGGAGAGATAAAAGAACTACCAAAACCTGAGGAAAAACCAGAAGAAATTAAATACGATACGGATGAAGATACAGATGATTCAGATGTATATGCACCTCCTAATAGTGAAGAATATTCATCAGATACTATAATATTATCAGATAGCGATGATTATACAAAAAATAATATCAATAGGTCTATTAGACATTATAATTACATAGAACCCAATGAAGACGGTGTCTCATTTGCAGATATCTGAGTATTATCTGGTGCGACAGTCGATGTATAGAAATGACTACTCGTAAGATCGTTATTTTTTGTATCAAAGTTATATACTTTAACCTCTAGCGCGTCGTCAGGTAGCTGATTGACCTCATTGGATAACTTTATGTTATCTTTAGCAATTTCAAGAGCTTCCAGTTCCTTTTCTGTCAATGCGCGTTCCGCACCTAATGTAGCTATATCACATATCTGTTTCTGATACTGTTTCATCAGCTCCGAGTCAGGTCCATGCTCTTTGATACTTCTGATTTTGTCCTTCTTCGCGCGGTTCTTCATCAGTTCAACTCCGAGTTTTTTGTCTTCCTCATATCTGTCTAAAATTCTAGACAGAACCTCTGTTTCTCTGTTCAGAAAATCTATATTCTTGCGGTTTTCTTTAAAGTTTCCGATGAAGGTCCATTTACCGATTGGAACACCCATTACGTCACATATCACTAAGCCACCGTGCGCGTTCATGAATTCATTCTTCTTTTTCTGTATCTCTTCATCGGTGCCTTCGAATGTATCATATACAATCATAGCAATATCCAGCATCGGCTTATCATGATAAACAGCAGACACAACCTGTCTAATTTCTTCCATATTAACTTCCAAATAGTACCCATATCGGAAGAATGTATCTTGTGGCGGAATGTGATCCAACAGGTTTAATTCCCTTCTGATAGGTACCAAGTCTTGCCAATATTTATCGGGATTTGACAATATTTCAACGGTTGTACTCATAAGTTCCTCATTATGTCTATTGTTCAGAAAGTACATGAATGCATTGTATTGTTCTCTATTATCTAGTATCTTCTGAATTTTTACATCAGTGCATTTATCTCTACAATGTAGCAACTGTAGAGATGGACGAGTGTTATCTTTATCAACTGTAATACCCGATACATTGATGGGATTTTTACCAATAACAGATTTTACATGATCATCAGGATTGTACTCAAAGTAATGATTTAGAAAGTCTTTGATGATATTACTAGCAACGTCTTGAGGTACTTCCTTCTCAGAATCATCCTTAATCTTGATAGGTCTCTGTCGTATTTCTTCCATGTTTTCTTTATATTTTGCATTCAATTCATATACAGATTCATACTTTGCTTCTGCGACTTTACCGAAATCAAGTAATGCTACAGTTATTCCATAATTAATCAGTGCATGTCTCTGCTGAAGCATTTCATATCTTGCAACCTCATCTTGCGGTAATTCTGTATCATTACACACACATACAGTTCTCTTCATATCTATCTTATTAATCTCAGTTTCTACGACCTTCATAGTTTCAGCGGATGATGAAATCAGGTCGATGTATGCTTTTATTTGCTTGTATTTAAAAGGCTCTTTCATTTCTTTTGATACGTTTTCTACATCTTTAGCTTCTTTCCATGTTCTGACATCTTTAGGTATTTCGTACTCTGATTGCATTCTGTATACAAAGCCTATCAGGCCAGTAATCAGGAATCTTTTCATATATTCTTCCTCTAGGTTAGTATACGAAATCATCGCAGTTTTTTTGATATCTTCATTACCTATATATGTATACGGGCTTAATTTCTTTGATAATTTTATAATATCATCATGATGCAGGTTATTTACCTCAGATATTTTATCTGGATTTTTGATAATTTCAGCCAAAAATGCATCGATTTCATCGTCTGTTTTCAGGATATCAGTAGTCATTATTATACATAACAATATTATATATACAATATAAGACATCCGTAATATTGTTATGTATCGTATGTATTATATAATGGATGAACTTCACAAAAAAATAACATATAAGTTAGGATTGTTAAAACTAATGGGGTCTAACTCAGATACATACACTGAAAAAATTAATATGCTGAATATTAGATATGAATTGGTATATACCAATATTGTTAATAAAATTACTACATCGAATGAAACCGAACAGAAGAATATTCTGATAACAGAGCTCACAAAAGAGAATATTTTAGATAGCATCATAACACTTTTTAATGACATTGCAAGTAATAATACTGTAGATAATATGTTAATAAATAATTTTACAGCTGTAAATATCCCATTTGAGTTGATTACAAATGAATATGAAATATGTATGTTTTGTGGAAATAAAATAGAATTGTCCACTGATAAAGTTCTAATGGTGTGCTATAAGTGTGGACAAAATAAAGATATACCCTTGTTTTTGATGGAAACCCGCAAGAATACTCCAAAGAGTGTGCGAGGTAATTTTAAGCCAAATAGACATTTAAAAGGATGGTTGGACCATCTTTTAGCGAGGGAACCAGAGAGTGAAATATGTTCACCCGATGACCCTGATGGTAGTATTTTGATATCAGACCTCAAAGAGATAGCACGCAAGAAAAATATAAAAAATAATTACATACTAATAGATGACATAAGAGACATGTTAAAAGTTCTAGATAAGACACATCTAAATAAAAATACATCACTGTTAGCAAAAAAAATAACCGGTAGAGGTCCTCCGATATTTACGAGTGAATCATATCAGAAAATATACTCTATGGTATTGGTAGCATTAGATGCTCGCGAAAAGATAAAAGGTAAAAGTAAGCACAATCGTAGATATTACCCGTATTATATATACAAATGTGTAGATATTTCATTTACAGGAGATGAACGCAGACTCTTAAATTACATACATATACACTCAAGCGGAACATTAACATTTAATGATATAGAATGGATGGATGTATGCGAAGAGTCTCCGTTATTTAAAAATTTATATACACCGACTATATTACCTAAGAATAGATATTTAGAATAATTAATGGTTGAGTTTATATCCTCCAGGGGTTGCGCTCTGTGCTCCAAATGTAGACAAATAGTGAGTACCGGGAGTAGCATATGCTGGATATCTATTAGCTAGATACACAATCAGAATAACCGTAAGACACACGACAAGAAGGCCAGCTAACCAAACCCATTTGGGGTCCATTTTGTTAAGAGAATCCATAGACAGCATTATGATATATATATATCCGGTAAATAATTTTATCCAAAAAAATTAATAATATTATATTATATTTTTTTATGTACTGAATCTGAGAACAGCGCTTCCATCAGATACAAGCAAGAAGTTAATAGCACTTGCAACAACGTGCAAAGTAGCAGAATTTGTAACAGATACATATGGTCCAACTGTCCATCCGAGATACGTCTCACGTGCTCGGGAAAGGTTAAGATGACCACTTGGTTGATAGGTTCCGGGGTAGAAGCAGAAGTTCAACATAAACACACCAGAATCTGCAGGAGTATTAATGTTGTACGCACCATATGTAACAGGAATATATCTGTTGTAGAATGAAACATTGTATGCATCATACAATGTAACACCATGAGAAACCAATGACAATGTGAGTGTAACGGGTTCCTCAACAACAAATTCATCTGCAATAATAGGTGACTTACGAACACTATGGATGATAGAATGGCCAAGACCGGAAAGACCGAGTCCTGAAGAAGTGACATTCCATACATGTGGAGCTGTGTTACCAACAACTGACAATGCATCACTTTGTGATACAAATGATCCGCTGTTAACTTTGGTGTATCTGTGCCAATCTCTCCATTGATATCTGTTATTTGGGTTGACATTCCAATCAGGTCGGATACCGCATTGAATGTATTCAATTGGCCATTTGAGCTGATTGAGTTGCTGTTGATTGCTCGCTGTGACTGGTGTTTTCTGGGTAAGATGAACACGGATAAGAGAGAAACCAATGCGACGGATGTAGATATCATGAACCTCAGGGTTGACAAAGATATTATTAATATACAAATCAATCTGGATAGGGGAACCGCTTCCATCGAAGTTAAGACCGGGAGATCTATTAAAGTATGGGACATATGTAACAGTGATATTACCATCAGTAGATCCCTCAGCTGAGTTTGTAACAGTTTTCTCAACAAAGCAGTTAGATTCTTCAAACAGAATATTATCCTGTGCAGTGATATCTGCCGTGATGAATCGCTGACCATATGGGATAGAAACTGATGGAATTGACAGGCGAACATCTTGATTGAACCAGAATTTGAGCTTGTGGATGAGCTCCAACTGGGGTTGGTACAACTTAGGTGTTTGAGGTCCGTTAACCACTTGTCGCAAATATCTGGAAGTAACAGTTGGGTCAAAGTTGGGAGTAAGACCTGGTGCAATTGAGCCATTGGCGAACGATGGTCCTGAAACATCGGATGCGGTTGTTGTGCCAGATGGTGTAACTCTGTTAACTTGCGATGATCTAACGCCTCCCCAGCAATCAACTGGAACTTCCTGGCCAACGAGTTTATTGTATCCAACTCTCTTATTGACTGGAACATTCCATTTCTCTTCCATAACAGATGAGATAGATTCATATTCATCGAGATGGTTATCATTGACATCAAATTTAACCTTATCGAAGATACGATTACCAGGGAATTCGCAATATCTGACAAGATTAGTGTAAACTGATGCAGCCCTGTTAGGATATGCGGGAGGTGCATTGTATCCTGCAGTTGTTGAGTCAGTTGTCAAGTTGCCACCAATTGCGAGCTCATTTCCTTGATAATCAACCAATCTGTAATATGTAGAAGTTTGGCCGGCAGCTGTGTTAATAACATTCAATGGCCATGGAGTTGTCAAATACCCTGTTGTTGGGAGAGTGACACCCAATTGAGTAGATTGAGCTGGAACATTTTGGAAACTGGCTTGAACTCCAGCAATTGTAACTCTGAAAGCCATATCATGAAAGAAGTCTCCGATTTGTGGGATACTGAATATAACTGACGTTCCGAATGCAGGGGTACCATTTTGAGATGGAACCTTTCTGTATTCGTAAGCCATTGCGACATATGGTTTAAAGTGTGCATTTGTGAACAACAAATGCGTCTTTTCTATATCGACCAGAGTGGGCCAGCAGTCCTGTTTACCCGCTTCAGCCCTAGCACATTGGATATCTTTAATACGTTGATTCAAAAGGGATGTTGCCAAGAGAAGACGATCCGTTCTTCCCTCATTTGCAATGATAATAAATGTCGCAGCTGATGACATGGAGTATATATAAGGTTGTCGAAAAAAGAATAAAAAATATATTAATATCGATGTGTATATACGAGGTGTATATCAATTATATTAACATGTTAATTACATTGTAATTAATTATAATAAAAAAATATTTTTTATTACCAAGATAACTACCAGGCATGGGGGTTATAAACTTTTGAATAATAAATATGATATTACGTTCAGCCCTTTTGCTTTGCCTCTGTTTTTCATCAGCAAAATGGTTTCTGAAGAAGAAGTCCGAAATGAACTGGAGACATTTTTAGTCCCTTTCATAGTAAGAGAACAGCCTGACGACAGATATTTTCACATCTACCGCGCAGGTAGATATGCCGGCATGACATTGCATGAGCCGAGATTTTGGAGCGGCATCCGCTGGGTAGCAAAAGAATATGGAAAATCCGGGGATCCCAAGGCTGGTGCATTTGTCCCCCAAGAAACCCCACGCCTCCATCTCAATTTCCGCGGCGACGAGTCGGATCAGCGCGAGCGCAGATATGACCAGTTTTTGAATGATCTGACGGAGATCCTGCGGAAATCCCACCTCGTCTGCGATGTATGGGATAAAAACATATACATCAAAGGCATCTACTCCGTTGAGCAATGTCGCAAAAATGCCACATCATTCCGCCACGGATTCAGCGGCGATTATTTGATCCAATTGATAGAGGTCGCCATTATCGCAGGTGTTTGGCCTGAAGATGTCAAAATGACGGTGCTCACATGTGAGCATGATTGGCTGACATTCCTCGATGAATATGAAAAAGACGACTTCATCAGCAATTGGACGACATTCACGGCTCCTGAATTCATCGTCCACGACCATGACATTCTGGTTGATGAATACGATTTCGATTCCGAACAGGACCCCACCTATGAAGATAGGTCAATCGCGCCGCGTGATGAGGGTGAACCATATAACCCTCAACACTGCGAAAACCCAGAATGGTGATCACCCCGGCACCCTCCGAACCACCTTCTACACCAACTTCCACAAAATAAACCGACCACCGTTGTCCGTTTCCCAATCAGAAAATCTACAGTACAGCTCAGCTATGATTGGTTTTTTGTATACTTTTGAATAATAAATATGTTATTACGTCCAACCCCTTTTGCAGCACCTTTCATTTATACAGCAAAATGGCAACAAATGCGACAATTCAACAAGAACTGGAGACCTTTTTGGTACCATTCTTAAAAACACCATCACCACGATCGAAGTCCTTCCGCATCTACAGAGCGGGTAGAATAGCACGGGCACCCGAAAACACTTCGGCGTTTTGGACAATCGCCCGCAATGTGATGCGCGTTTACAACGGGTCAGGAACAGCATGCGCAGGAGCATGCGTAATAGCAGGCACTTCACGTCTTCACATCACATTTGAAGGTGCAAAATTCGAAGAATTCGCGGATGAGATAACGCGAATCATTAGACAGTCCCCTGCTGTTTGTGAGGCCTGGGAGACATACAGGAATCTCCCTGGCATCTACTCCGCCCACCAATGGACCCAGGCGAAATTCGATTTCCGCCATTCATTCCCCGGAGATTACTATCTCCAGCTGGTAGATATAGCAAAATTGCACGGCTTATGGCCGGAGTACATCAAGCTGACAGTACTCACTACCAAAGCAGCATGGAGTGAATATGCACATCAAAGATACAGACGAGGAAGGATTAGTCTGACCGAGTGGCACACGACCACAGCGCCTGAATTCCTCGTTCATGATGTGAACATTCTGCGGAACGAATTCGTCATCGACTCCAGGCAAGATTCCGAACGTGCCAGACGTGCACTAGCTATATGTCCAGAATGGTGCTCTGACCCAAATGCACCATCCGCATGGGAACTCGCCTTGGCAGCCGCCGAACAACCATCCACACCAACTTCCACAGAATAAACCTATCTCATATTGGTTTCCCAATCAGAAAATTTACAGTACATCTCAGCTATGATTGGTTTTTGTGTTTAATTAAGGAATATAATACCACCTCGGTATAGATGGAGTACCCGTAGTACCTATAAACATATAGTCTTTTCTTGTATCCTGTGTCTGTAGAACAGATGATAATGTTCCATTTATCATAGCTGTAGTATCGGATGCATGTGGTGTAATGGTTCCTTGTGTCCCTGTTGTCATGATAATAACTACGGTAAATCCTGGAAAAATAGTAGAACTCAAAGGTAATGCAACATCATCAGAACTTCCACCTGAAGTTCTTACAATGATATGATCCGTGCCATCTGAAAGTGCTTGATAGCTTCCAGATGCCGGAAAAACGATTCCAGTATCCCAATGTGCTCTTGATTTTGTCCACTTACTATTGGTCGAAAAACAGTTCAACGACTGTGTGCAATTATTAGCAGTTGCACCTGATGCTAATGTGAATGGTGTATCTGCGTCTAATTTTATGTTGTATGTAGTTGCTTGAGCTGTTCCCGTATTATTTCCTGATATTTCTAATAGACCGTTATTTTTTTGTAGTTTCCATAATGAAGATGTATAATTAAAAACTGTACCATATGTGGTATTAACCGAGCTCAGTTTAAACGTATCCACTGCCGACTCTTCAAGTTTCACGCTGTTATTTGTTCCTAGTATTATGATGTCCTTTGGTTCCCATTTTGATGTCGTAGTGTTATAGGTTAATATATCGTTATTAGTCTTTGTTATTGCTGTGTTATAATCTGCCATTTCTTGAATATTTAAAAATGATGGTGTAAAAATATTGCTACTTCCTGTAGTTGTACACTTTAACACATGATTTTGTAATATTGTGGTATTTGTCATAATTCTAATTACAGTATTTAAAAATATACTATCTAAAAAGACTCCCAATCTGCTGAATCTTGTGGCTTCGTCCCATATTTGGAATGCTGTATCGTATGCTCCAATACTCCATTGTTTCGTTCCATCGGTATTTAAATATATCTGTGAAAAATTTGCGTCCACTGTTTTCTTCAATTTGATAGTTTTTGTATCCCTGATAACTGGATATATCCGGTTATACAACTCCTGAACTGCCAAATTACCTTGGTTATATGTCACTTCTTTCGGTGGTGCGACTAATGTGTACGCCGGATATCCGTTACCGTCAACGCTTCTAGTGTAATCAGTTCCAAGAGATAGAGGAACATAAACAGTATCAGCAATATCATAGAAATTTATATATGATAATTGTGGTTGTCCTACTCCTGTTGTTGAGTCTCTATTAATAGATACACCATAATACGAATATGCTGTCGTAGCATTTACTAGAACATCTATTGGCACGGAATTAACTCCGCTGATTTGATGATTTACTAATAATTGCGTTCCTCCACCCATTGGAAATGTTGCGGATTGTGCAGAAGTATAACCATTAATATTAACGAATACATTAGCAGCAGAGGTGCTAATAAAACCTATATTTAATTTAGATAGTTTAAAATTATACTGAAAATATGCATTCATTCTATAGGTGCCACTTGATAGAAATGTTAAATATAATGCTGATGAATTTGTATTTATAATATTTGTGAGACCAGCAAGCGAATGACTTCCGGAGGGTGTTGTGGTAGCTCCAACAAATTCATTTGTGTTAGCAGCTGAGGCACCACTGTTAACAAATTGTAAATCTGAAATCGTATTACTAGAGAATAAGCACGTGGAAATCGCATCATTCGATGATGACGGTGTATATGCTCCTGCACCTTGGTTTATTATTAATTGCTGACTGCTTTTATTTACTAACATTGAAGCTGTTATATCAGATGTTAGCGCAATGGTTCCGCTGTTGTCTGGAACTGTCAGCGTTCTGATTGTTCCTGTGCTTACTGATGATAATTGTAATTGCATCCTTTTAGTGTTATCAGTTTCATCAGCAAATACAGTAGTAGAATCGACGATATTGCTCCATGCTCCTGATGTTGCTCCTGTTGCCACTAAGAACTGCCCAGCTACTGGATTGGTTCCACTAATCACAACGTTCTGGATTTGTGTGGCTCTGACTGTTCCGGTTAATATCGTTTTATTGGTTAGTGTCTGCGCTGTTGTTATGCCTGCATAAATACTATCAGCATACCCTCTTGTTACTACACTTGTGGATGTAGAAGCTGTCGTATCTCCTATTTTAACCTCACCTGTACCATTTGCTGTCAATGTTATATCACTGTTCGTAGTAGTTGCTGTTATTGCTGAATTGGATGCCGATAAATTTCCGACATTCAGCTGTCTCAATCTCAATGCGCCAGACATTATATATATATATATATTGACATAATAAACAACTCATATCCGTTGTTCAATTATCATACCACCAAGATGCCACTCCACCGATGAAACCCAAATATGTATATGTTCTGTGTATTGCTGAAGTTTGATTAAATGATGTAGAATCATTAATTGTACCCCCTGTATCTGATGAATTTGGAGATATGGTCCCACTCGTTCCGGTTGTCATGATTATCTTAACATGCCATCCTACAAAGATATTTGTACTATAAGGCAGCGTACAGTCTTGACTACCTGTTCCGGAATCTCGTATCACAATTGCGTCATTCACTCCAATTGCATATGCACCACTCGTCGGCGTTATCACTCCTGTATTATAATGATTACTGGCTTTGCTCCATTTCTGATTCGTAGAATAGTAGTTAAGTGCTCCTGTTACCAAGTTACTGCTTGCTCCACCTTGTAGAGTTAAAGCATCTGTATCGTTATCAATGCGTACAGTGTAACTGTTGCCGAACGTTGAGTTAGTATTGTTGCCTGTTATTGATACTTTTCCGTTGTTAAATGACTGTGTCCATACAGTATTGCTGAAACTAAAAGTAGCCCCGTAAGTGGCATTAACTGAGCTTAGTTTGAATGTATCGAGCGCGTTCTCTTCCAGTCTAATACTGTTATTAGTTCCTAACATCACATAATCCCTAGGTTCCCATTTTGATGTTGTGGTGTTATAGGTCAATATATCATTATTTGTCTTTGTTATTGTCGCATCATAATCAGCTAATTCTTGCAAATTTACAAATGACGGGGTGAATATATTAGGCGTTCCGGTTGCTGTACATCGCAATACATGATTCAGTGAAACAGATGTATTTGTCATAATTCCTATAGTAGTATTGAAATCTACGCGCGTTGTTGATAGTACCAGTCTATTGGTTCTCGGATCAGTTTCATCGGCTATGTTAAATGTCGTATTACCGGCATAAATGCTCCAAATTTTAGTGTCATCTGAATTGAGATATATTTGAGACGGTGGATTTGAGCCGCCAGTCGTTCCGGTCAAGTGAATCCGATTTGGTGCTATCATAATTGGATAAACTCTAGCATATAATTCCGGAATCGCCAACTTAACCAAATTATAAGTCACAGTTTTCACTGTTGGTTGAATCAGCGAATATGCTGGATGTCCAGTCGAACTATCGACACTTCTGGTATAATTAGTTCCAAGATACAGCGGAGTTTGTTGATTATCGGCATAATCATAGAAATTTATACGTGCTATTCCTTGAGGCACATCTGACGTTATACGTTCAAGAGATACACCAAAATATAAGTATGCAGTTGAAAGATTAGTAATGGGAACATCGACCAATGTGTTAGCAGTACTGTCTACAATCGCATAATTGGTCAATATCGGTGCCCCTCCTGACATTGGCGGCAGCGATGGAGATGATTGTGCGGATGTGAATCCCATCACACTCACCAGTGTTGTACCTACTGATGTACTTGTGAAATATATGCTCAATTTGAGTACTTTAAATAGATTCGTAAATGTGGCATTTAGGCGATACGTTGAAGCATTTGTCAACGACACAAATTCCGTCGTCGTGGTTGTACTTTCTATAAAATTTGTAATAGTAGCAACATCATGAGTTCCTACCCCGCCACTGTCGTTAACTTGTGATGATGTCGCTCCTGGTAAAATATACTGCAAGTCGGAAACATTGTTGATAAAGGATAGCCCGGGTGAGAGAGTGTCATCTGCTGAGGGTGTATATGCACTGGTGGTTTGACCTGTGTTTACTTTTAGAGATACCCCACTTACCAATACTGAAGCTGCGATATCTGAAGTTAGCGCTATTGTACCCGTATTATCAGGGACAGTTAGAGTCCGAGTGGCACCTTCCGTAATACTACTACAATCAAATATAAATTTTTTTGTAGGATCTGTTACATTTGCAACAGTAAAAGCATTATCATAGTATGTAGAAGACCAACCAGCTGATGTTGTTGATGATGCCATTAATACCATTCTAGCAACCGGATTACCGAGGCTCAATTGAACATCTGTTGCATTATCTGTACCTGTTTTGAGTACAGACGCCAAACATGTATTTGTGTGGTCTGTCATATCTTTATTTGTTATTACTTGAACATTAGTATCGAGCACTAAAACACCGGTATCATCTGGAACTGTCAGAGTTCTCGTAGTCGCCGCTGTTATTCCACTTAGCTGAAATTGCATCCGTTTTGATGTGGTTACATCATCTGCAAATATTGTATTAGAATCAACCACATTACGCCAATCAGCATTTGCTGTTCCTGTAGCTACTAAAAAATGCCCAGTAGCAGGAGCAGTTCCACTTACAATAACAGATTGTATTTGAGTCGCTCGCACTGTATTAGTAGCATCTGTTATAGTTTTATTGGTCAGTGTTTGTGAACCGGTTGGAGTCACACTATTACTATCAGCATATCCTTTTGTCACTACACTTGTAGATGTAGAAGCTGTTGTATTTCCTATTTTAACTTCACCTGTACCATTCGCCGTCAATGTTATATCACTATCCGTGGTGGTTGCTGTTATTGCTGAATTAGATGCCGATAAATTTCCGACATTCAGCTGTCTCAATCTCAATGAACCAGACATTATATATATATTGACATAATAAACAACTCATATCCATTGTTCAATTATCATACCACCATGATACTACTCC
>JACCDW010903655.1_pt1 | contig 40133 bp, 41 predicted proteins | sample 7449781 | NCBI WGS metagenome assembly JACCDW01 (sample SAMN15323449, study PRJNA562643) | freshwater metagenome | isolation source: river surface water | place: USA:Blue River Watershed | collected 2017-08-18 | reverse complement strand
TTGATTCATGCAGCGATGAAAGTTTTGAAATCTCCTAGACTTCCGGGTGGTTTCCCAAACAACTGGCTCAACATCCCATTGCCCAAGCGCGTGAACTATAACTTCGACGTCAGAAGCCTCCGGAGCAATCAGGATTGATGATTGTCCTTTCTTATATAGCGCAACAGCACGTTCAGCGAACTCCCTCGCCCAGCTTGGAATCAGCCGGTCTCCGACTCGCTCTTGCACTGATGTGAGAATCACCTCGTTGCTGATTGCTGCCTGAATTGGAGACGGTGCTGCAGAAGGTGGATCGATGGCAATCTTGGGCATGTGCGGCGGGCAGGCTAGTTGAAGGATTTCTCCAAGCGCAACAACCTGGCGACTTGAAACTTCCTTGCAAAATTGCAGAAGCTCAAGATTGAGATAGGGCCTGTCCCCTATGACCTCTTGGATAAATGTGGACGCGTATTCGCTGGTCTCCAATAAATCAATAACGAGACCTGTAGTTGGTCGCTTTGCGCGGCCGAGCGTGAAGCTAACCCTGGATCCCCATTGGACTGCATTCTTTAGATCGTCTGGAACCAGAAAATCAAACTCTCGATCTAGTTGCAGGAGAGAAGACTCAACCGCCACTCGAACGGCCGCCGTCATTGTTACCTGCCAGCCGCAGTCGCTAGAGCGGTTGCACGATCAGTTTGCTCCCATGTGAAATCAGGAAGCTCTCGACCGAAGTGTCCGTAAGCGGCAGTCTGCCCATAAATGGGCCTGAGTAATTTTAAGTCTTCAATAATTGCAGCGGGCCTAAGGTCAAAGATCTCGCTGATTGCTCTTTCAATTGAGTCGACCTCGACTTTTTCCGTTCCGAAAGTCTCAACGAAAACCGCAACTGGTTGCGCCATACCAATCGCATACGCAACCTGAATCTCTGCCTTGTCAGCAAGTCCAGCCGCAACTACGTTTTTGGCGACCCATCGCATCGCGTAAGCGCCGGATCTGTCCACCTTCGAAGGATCCTTACCTGAGAAGGCGCCGCCGCCGTGTCTAGCCATTCCCCCGTATGTATCAACGATGATCTTTCTGCCAGTCAAACCCGCATCACCTTGTGGGCCTCCGATAACAAATCTTCCGGAAGGATTGATGATGTAATTCGAATTCGCAAATTCAAGACCAGAAGATTGCAGAACCGGTCTAATGACTCTTTCAAGGACAATGCTCGCCAGCTCATCCTGTGAGATGTCGGGGTGATGTTGGCTTGAGAGAACTACAGTGCTTACAGCTACCGGCGTGTTGCCATCGTAATCAACAGATACTTGAGTCTTGCCATCGGGTCGAATGACATTTCCTCCAAGCTCTCTGCGTACCTCAGCGAGGCGCTGAGCTATCTGGTGCGCCAAAAGGATTGGCATAGGCATCAAGGAGCTTGACTCGTTAGTCGCGTAGCCAAACATCATGCCCTGATCTCCAGCTCCTTGTGAGCTTCTTTGGTCGGCTCCGCCCCGTCTTTTCTCGAGTGCATGATTCACACCCTGAGCTATGTCAGGTGACTGCGCCCCTATGGATACGGAGACTCCGCAAGAGTTGCCATCAAAGCCAATTTCGGAACTGTTGTAACCAATTTCAATGATTTTGTCTCGAACTAGCTGAGGAATCTCGGCGTATCCACTTGTTGTCACCTCACCTGCGATGTGAACAAGTCCAGTTGTGACTAGTGCCTCCACGGCAACCCGGGAATTTGGATCTTGCTCTAGCAAGGCATCGAGAATGGTGTCGGAAAGTTGGTCGCAAATCTTGTCAGGGTGACCCTCAGTGACAGATTCAGAGGTAAATGTGCGTAGCGTCATGCCTTAAGCCTAGCGGGCTAGCCGACAAAGTGAAGAGCGACTCTTTCAAGGATCTGTCTTGCAACCGCAGCCTTGCTTCCTCTAATTTCTTCTGACTTTTCACGGTCAACTAGAGACACTGAAACATCAGCTGCACCAAGAGCCTCGGTAGTGTTTCCAACCATTAGGTGTACACCCTTATCCCAAAGCTTCTTCTTTGCCAATTCCGAAACATTCTGGTTACTGCCAGCCAGAGTGAATGCAACGGCAAACGTCTTTGGGTTCTTGGCGCAGTAGGTCGCAATCAGATCCTTGGTCGGCGCTAATTCGAGCTTCAATGCATCGCCTCTAGAGAGCTTGCCTTTAAATGGCTCACTTACGCGAAAGTCACTAACTGCGGCGGCCATGATTATTGCATCAGCCTCTGAACCCATTGCCTGCTCGAGCTCGTCGACGCTACTTACCCTTAAAACTTCCATTCCCGAGGGTGCTTGATCGAGATTCGCAGCAACCAAGGTTACTTGAGCACCCATGTTTCTGGCGGCAATGGCTAACTCGACTCCCATGCGTCCGGATGATCTGTTTCCAATAAAACGGACCTCGTCAATTGCTTCCCGAGTACCACCAGCAGTAACGAGAATTTTTTTGCCAGTTAGAGGTCCAGAAAGACAGAAGGAAACAATGTCAGCGACTTCAGGCAATCTGCCTATTCCTGAGTCGGCGCCAGTTAGTCGACCGATCGCAGGCTCCATCACCCGAATGCTACGGCTAACTAGAGTCTCGACATTGTTTTGAGTTGCAGGATTCGTCCACATCTCTGTATGCATTGCAGGGCAGACCACCACTGGAGCGGAACTAGCAAGGATTGCATTCATCAATAGATCATCTGCTAGTCCACTAGCCATGCGAGCTAAGAATGATGCGGTGGCTGGTGCAACGACAATGAGATCAGCCTTTTGACCAAGTTCAACGTGGCGAACGCTTGCCACATCGCCATACATGTCTATGTCAATGTTTTTTCCAGAAAGAGCTTCTAGTGTGGCTTTTCCAATAAACCGCAGTGCATTCTCAGTAGGCACTACTTCTACGGAATGACCCAGCTCAGTGAATGCACGAACCAGACCAGCTGCCTTATAAGCAGCTATGCCACCGGTGATACCCAGCAGGATACGCAAAGTGGGACTATTTATTTCTTTTCGAGCTTGCCCTGGTGGATCTCGTGCAGAGCAATCGAAAGTGGCTTGTCGTCAATGGTTGAGTCGACAAGCGGTCCAACGTAGTTGAAGAGGCTTCCCTCGTGGAGTGCTGAGTAGTACTCGTTGATCTGTCGAGCGCGCTTTGAAGCAAAGATGACTAGTTCGTAGTTTGACTCAACCTTTGATAGCAGCTCATCAATCGGAGGTGCAGTAATTCCTTTGTTATCCATCTTCTCTTCCTAATGCTTTCTAACTAAATCGACAATTTCTTTCGCGGCTTTACCGAGATCGTCATTGATGATTTGGAAATCAAATTCGCTGGCAGCGGCCAGTTCGACTTTCGCGGTTTCCAGTCTAGTTTGAATTTGCTCTTCTGTCTCTGTCGCTCTGCCCCGCAATCGAGCTTCTAGCTCCTCGATCGACGGAGGTAAGACAAAGACAGACACGGTATTTGCTACCCGGCCCCTGATTTGCCTAGCTCCCTGGAGGTCTATTTCCAAAACCAGATGCCTGCCAAGCAGTTCGGCTTTTTCAAGCTCCGCTACCGGTGTCCCATAGAAGTGAGTGCCATGGACTTGGGCCCACTCAAGAAGTTGACCAGTCTCGATCATCTTCTCAAAATCGCTTTGGTCAGTGAAGTGGTAATGAATGCCATCTTGCTCCCCAGGGCGTGGCGCTCGAGTAGTCGCTGACACAGAGAGCATGAAATCAGGGTTCTTGCTCAAAATCTCCTGGACTAAAGTGCCCTTACCAACTCCAGCTGGCCCTACCAGCACTAGCAAAGTCATAGTTGCGACCTAAGTTCATCGATTGACTTAATTATTTCACGCGCGCCACCTTGTGTGGCAGCCCGAGAGACGCTGCAGATAACGTTTGCAGAACTAGCTCCGAAAATGTTCTTGAGATCTCCAAGTTCAGCTCCCTGCGTTCCAAAACCAGGGGCAAGAATCGGAATCCCAGCGTCTTCTACCTGCAGTTGCGACAGTCCGAACTCTTCCAGCGAAATGGTGGCGCCAACCACTACCCCAACATCTCCTCTGGAGTTTTCCTTTGCAAACTGAACTACTTTGCTTGCTGCGGTTGCGGTGCCACGCTTTAGCGTCTGTATTTCATCTGCCTCTGGATTTGAGGTAGCAGCAAGGATGAATACCCCACCCTGAACATCTCTAGCAGCTTCAATTGTCTCTTGCAGCGAACTTGGACCTAAGTAGGGCGACAGCGTTAGTGCATCGGATCTCAGTGGGGAATCATCACCAAACCATGCCTGAGCGTAGCCGAGCATCGTGGAACCGATATCACCTCGCTTAGCGTCGGAAATGATTAGCAGTTCTGCTTCCCTTGCTGCCGTCAGGACTTCCTCTAGTGCAAAAAGTCCAGCGGAACCGAATCTTTCAAAGAAGGCCACCTGTGGCTTGATAATTCCAACTCTTGCTTCGCAAGCTGAGATGATTGCGTATCCGAAGTCTCTAGCGCCTTCAGCAGTGTCCGGAATTCCCCAATCTGAGAGTGTGCTCTCAGAAGGATCGATACCTATGCAGAGCGGCCCATAGGCTTGGCGAACAGATGCCAACTTCTCCTTCAAGTTATCCACTGATTTCCTGTCTAAATTTTGCATGTTCCTGCAACGACTTTACAGAGAATCCTGACTCCCGAATTATCTCGAAAGAACCAATCGCAGCACTGAGTTGTGCAACCGTGGTAAAGATCGGCTTATCGGCCGCTGTAGTTGCTGCGCGTATCTCATAACCATCGCTTCTAGCGTCAGCGCCAGAGGGTGTATTCACAACAACATCTACTTCCCCGTCGGTGATCATTTCAACGATGGAACGCTGACCCTTTGCCTGTGAATACTTCGCAACAGACTCGGAGGCGATGCCATGCAGTTTCAATAGCCGAGAGGTTCCCTCGGTCGCCAAAATGCGATATCCCAGTTGAGACAGCCTTCTTACTGGCAGCACAATTTGTGGCTTATCTCTATCGGCAACGGAGATAAAGACTGTTCCCGACTTAGGCAGTGAGGAGCCAGCAGCCGCCTGTGACTTTGCAAATGCTGCAGGGAATGTGACATCAATTCCCATCACCTCGCCGGTAGATCTCATTTCAGGCCCGAGCAGGCTGTCAACAAATCGTCCCTGTTTAGTGGCAAAGCGCTTGAACGGCAGCACAGCTTCCTTCACTGAAACTGGAGTTGAGGGTGGCAATAGTGACCCATCCTGCTTTGGCAAATGCCCTTCCTGCACAAGCTCGACGATGCTCTTCCCGGCCATGACTAGAGCGGCTGCTTTGGCAAGAGTAATACCCAGCGCCTTCGAAACAAACGGAACGGTTCTCGACGCTCTTGGATTGGCCTCTAAGACGTAGAGTACGTCGGCCGCTAGCGCGAACTGCACATTCAGTAGACCCCTTACAGAGAGGCCCTTTGCAATTTTTCTCGTCGCTTCGACTACACGTGCGATCTGAGTCTGGCTGAGGGTAATGGGCGGAAGAGTGCAACTGGAGTCACCGGAGTGAATACCGGCCTCCTCGATGTGCTCCATGACTCCTCCGATGTAAAGTGACTTCCCATCAAAGATCGCGTCAACATCGATCTCAATTGCATCGTCTAGAAATCTATCCACGAGCAACGGGTGCTTGTCATCAACTAGTGCGTGCTCGGCAGTTCGAACGAAATAGTCTCGAAGTGAGCTCTCATCGTAAACAATCTCCATCCCCCGCCCACCAAGAACAAAACTTGGTCTTACCAGGACTGGATATCCAATTCGGTTAGCAACCGCCAACGCTTCGGCCTGGTTTATCGCTATGCCATTGGCTGGTGCTCGTAGGCCAGCATTATCAAGAATCGATTGGAAAAGGCCGCGCTCTTCGGCTAAGTCAATCGATTCGGGCGATGTTCCAAGAATTGGAATACCTGCCTCTTGAATGCTTCCCGCAAGTCCTAAGGCTGTCTGCCCACCAAGTTGAACGAGGACTCCAAGCAACTCTCCCGATTGAGATTCGGCATGAATGACCTCCAACACATCTTCGGCAGTAAGTGGTTCAAAATACAATCGGTCAGAGGTGTCGTAGTCCGTGGAGACAGTTTCTGGATTGCAGTTGATCATGATTGTCTCGTAACCTGCGTCTCTCAAAGCAAACGCGGCGTGAACACAGGAGTAATCAAACTCGACTCCTTGTCCGATTCTGTTGGGCCCACTTCCAAGAATGACAATCTTCTTGCGATTACTTGGCGCTACTTCTGTTTCCTGGTCATATGAGCTGTAGTGGTAGGGGGTGTGAGCCGGAAACTCACCAGCACAGGTGTCGACTGTTTTATAGACTGGTCGGATGCCAAGCTCAATCCGCATCTTGCGGACCGCTTTTTCTTCTAGGCCTTTGAGCTGGGCTAATTGCAAATCACTGAATCCGTGCTTCTTCATCTTTCGGATCTCACGCTCACCAATCTCAGGAAGCTTCGAAAACCAATCTGCTAACTCATTAATTAGAACTATCTGATCGATGAACCAAGGGTCAATCTTGGTTGCTTCGAAGACTTCGGTAGGAGTTGCACCTAACCGAAGGGCTTGTTGGAGTTGAACAATGCGCTTGTCGGTTGGGATCCCTATGGCGCTAAGGAGCTCCTCTTTGGTCTGTGCCTGGTCACTCCAGTGAAAGGAGCTGCCGCGCTTTTCCAAAGAGCGCAGTGCCTTCTGAAGAGCCTGCGTAAAGTTACGACCAATCGCCATCGCCTCGCCAACACTCTTCATTGTGGTCGTAAGAGTTGGATCTGCTGCTGGGAATTTCTCGAACGCAAACCTCGGCACTTTCACCACTATGTAATCCAGCGTCGGTTCAAAACTGGCTGGGGTAACCCGCGTGATGTCATTCGGAATCTCGTCAAGGGTGTATCCGATTGCGAGCTTGGCAGCAATTTTTGCGATTGGGAATCCAGTTGCTTTGGATGCAAGGGCGGATGAGCGGCTAACCCGGGGGTTCATCTCAATCACAATCACCCGACCGTCGACTGGATCGACAGCGAATTGAATGTTGCAGCCGCCAGTATCTACACCCACATCCCGAATAATTTGAATGCCGATGTCGCGAAGGTTCTGGTATTCGCGGTCTGTGAGTGTGAGGGCAGGGGCAACGGTGATGCTGTCTCCGGTGTGGACTCCTACCGGATCGAAGTTCTCGATGGAACAGACCACAACGCAGTTGTCGTTTTTGTCTCGCATGAGTTCAAGTTCATATTCCTTCCAACCAAGAATGCTCTCCTCCAGCAGGACCTCACTGGTTGGCGAAGCCTGCAAGCCCGCACCGGCTATTCGGACCAGATCTTCTTCGTTGTAAGCAAATCCAGAACCAAGTCCACCCATTGTGAAAGACGGTCGAACAACCATTGGGTAACCCAGCTTGCTTGCAATGTCTAGGCATTCAGGGATGGTGTGTGCGATAGCGCTCTTGGCTACATCTGCCCCAGCGCGCAAAACCAACTCTTTGAATTCCTGTCGGTTCTCCCCTGCTCGAATTGCTTCAACGTTTGCACCTATCAGCTCAACTCCATACTTTTTGAGTGAGCCCCTCTCATGCAGAGCCATTGCTGCATTGAGTGCCGTTTGACCGCCGAGTGTTGGAAGAATGGCGTCTGGCTTCTCCTTTTCCATGATCGATTCGATCACCTCTGGGGTGATCGGTTCGACATAGGTCGCGTCAGCGAAATCAGGGTCAGTCATGATGGTTGCTGGGTTTGAGTTGATCAGGATTACCCTGATTCCCTCCTCTTGCAACACCCGGCACGCCTGAGTACCCGAGTAATCGAATTCGCAGGCCTGACCTATAACAATCGGACCAGAGCCAATAACTAGAACTGACTTGATGTCTTCTCTTTTAGGCACGGCTCTCCTTGATTGCGTTTAGAAATTTGTCAAAAAGATAGTGAGAGTCGTGAGGTCCAGCCGCTGCCTCAGGGTGATACTGAACGGAAAAAGCAGGAATGTCTAAACACTCAAGCCCTTCAACCACGTTGTCATTGAGTCCGCGGTGCGAAACTCTTACTCTTCCAAATCCCGCGGGCGAAGCAGCCTCATCCTCTTCGAGCTTCACCGCGAAGCCGTGGTTGTGTGCCGTTACCTCGACTCGTCCAGAGTCTGTATTCAAAACTGGTTGATTAATACCACGGTGCCCAAATGCCAACTTGTAGGTTTCAAAACCAAGCGCTCTGCCAAGAAGTTGATTTCCAAAGCAAATGCCGAAGAACGGAAGCCTGAGCTTCAGAAACTCTCTAAGCAGTTCAATCTGCTTCTCACTTGCTTGGGGATCCCCTGGACCATTGGAGTAGAACACGGCAGTTGGTTTCTCAGACATGATCTCTTCAAATGCTGCGTCCGCTGGGAAAACAATCACCTCAAGACCCCGATCAGACAAATGTTCAAGCGTTGATTTCTTAACACCCAGATCCAAAATCGCCACCGAACCTACGCGATTACCTTTAGCTGGAATGCGGTAGGTCCTTTCGGTGGTAACAGCGCTTGAGAGGAACTGGCCCGTCATCTTTGGCGCCGCTTGAACCTCTTTCAGCATCTCCTGCTTAGTCTTGGAGCTACCAGAAAATATTCCAGCCCGCATTGCACCAGCATCGCGAATTCGAAGAGTTACGGCTCGAGTATCCAAGTCTGAGATACCTACAACTCCTGATTTCTTCAGTTGATCTGCTAACGAGGCTTCAGCCCGCCAATTGCTAGCAACACGACTGGGCTCCTTTATTACATACCCAGCCACCCAAATCTTGGATGATTCCTCGTCCCTTTCATTCATTCCCACAATTCCAATGTGCGGTGCTGTCTGGAGAACTATTTGCCCAGCATAAGAAGGATCAGTAAGGGTCTCTTGGTAACCGGTCATTCCTGTGGCAAATACGAGCTCACCGAGGGTCTCTCCCTCAGCGCCGAAACTTTCACCCTCAAAAACAGAACCGTCCTCAAGCACTAAATACGCACTACTCACTGTCTACTCCTACCGCTTCCTTTAGCTGCTTAAAGCATTTGTCTTGATCTTGAGTAACTCGAAAACTTGATAGCAGCTCCGTGCCGCCTAGTCGCCAACCGATCTGGATCAGGCCATTTTTCTCGACAGCTCGGTCGATTGTTGCTCTACCGCGACCAACTGTCACTATGTCACTTCGGGGTATCTGAAATCCTTGTTCGCCAATTCTTTGTACCGACAGACCGTTCTCTGAGGCAGAGACTGTTGCTCGACCCCGACTACCAAGACCGAAAGCCCAGACTCGCTCCAGTGGCTTATTAGCGAAGACAGTGGCAACGTAGAAGCCGGAGAAAATGGGTTCGCCAGCGACTGCCGATGCCGGTTGCGGTAGTTCCGCCTCTTGAGCGGCTCTTCTTAATCGAACTTTGCGATAAATGTTGAGAGCGATAACGAGCACCATAAGAATCAGCGCTGTGCCAATAAGTTCTCGACTCATGCTGAGCTCCTTGTGTAGGTGACCTTACCGCGATAGATGGTGCGCTCAACCTCGCCCAACAGCTCTCGCGATTGCCAAGGATTGTTCACAGAGAGCGATTGCGTTTGGGCTTTAGCTACCCTCTTGCTGGATGGGTCAAAAAGACACAAATTGGCACGCTTTCCTACTGCAATCTCGCCAAAGCCCTTGAGTCCACCAATTTCGGCGGGTCTACTGGAGGTGATTCGAGCAAAGTCTGACCAAGATCGACCTCCTTCAACAATCAGAACTTGGTAGAGCACACTCGCAGCTGCCTCGAGACCAACCATTCCAAATGCCGCACTTGGCCAGTCGCATTCCTTCTTCTCTTTCGAATGAGGTGCGTGATCAGTCGCAAGAATATCAATAGTGCCATCCAACAGCGCGGAACGAAGTGCCAGGGTGTCCTCTTTTGTTCGAAGCGGAGGATTGACCTTGTAGATCGGGTTGTAGGACCTGACAAGTTCTTCAGTCAGTAGCAGATGGTGTGGTGTCACCTCTGCTGTGATACTTGCACCCTTCTGTTTTCCCCACCGAACTACCTCGACTGCCCCAGCGGTTGTCAGGTGACAGACGTGTAATCTTGACTGAGTTTCAAGCGCTAGTTCAACATCCCGCCTAATGATCTCCTCTTCAGCAATCGAAGACCAACCCTTTAGTCCCAACTCTTGACTGAGAGCACCGTCATTCATTTGAGATCCAGGTGTAAGGTCATGATTCTGTGCGTGCTGAGCAATCACACCGCCAAATCCCTTTACTTCAATCAGCGCCTGTCGCATAAGCGCTGTATCCATAAGACAGTTTCCATCGTCACTGAAAACTCTCACCTGGGCCTTGGAATTGGCTAACTTTGTAAGTGGTGCTAGCTCTTTGCCTCGAATCGACTTAGTAATTGCCGCGATTGGTTGCACATGGACCAAGCCGACCTCTTCACCTTTAGCAGCAACCCACTCAACAATTTCGGCGCTGTCCTGAACGGGATTCGTGTTCGCCATAGCGAACACGGCCACGTATCCTCCAGCAGCGGCAGACCTGGATCCTGTTTCAATGGTTTCACTAGCCTCGAATCCAGGTTCTCTGAGATGAGTGTGAAGATCGACTAAACCGGGAAGTGCAATGAGCCCTGCGCAGTCGTGCCCCTTCCCAAGATTTGAACCGATCTCGGAGATTACGCCGTTTTCTATCGCGATATCAACAATCGAACCGTCAGCTAATTGAGCGGAATTAAGAATCACTTCTCCTCCGATAGCAGGTGGTAGAGAACGGCCATTCTTACGGCAAGACCATTTGTAACCTGCTGCAAAATCGTGCTCCTCGAATCCTCCGCGGCCTCTGGCGAAATCTCTAGGCCTCGGTTGATTGGACCTGGGTGCATAATCAGGCTGTTGGCCGGCAGAGTTCTAAGTCGATCTCGAGAGAGTGACCAGTGTCGTATGTACTCCGTCTCATTGCTCTCAAAGTTCTCAAGCATTCTCTCTCGCTGAACTCTCAGCATCATGACAACATCCGGCTTTTGATTCAACGACGAGTCAAAATCATGCGAGATGTGCGCACCTAGTGTGGCAAGTTCCTCAGGAACCAAAGTCTGTGGCCCTGCAAACTCCACGGCTGCTCCCAAAAGACCCAGTAGCAGTGCGTTACTGCGAGCCACACGTGAATGCCTAATGTCGCCAACGATTAGGACTTTTATGCCAGATAGGTCCTCACCGAGTCGTTGCTGCATTGTCAGTGCATCCAGTAGTGCCTGAGTGGGATGTTCATGAGTCCCATCGCCTGCGTTTATTACGGAGCTGTTAATCCAGCCCAGGCCTGCGAGTTGCTGGGGTGTGCCTGAAACAGGATGGCGAAGTACAATGCAATCAGCACCTAAAGCTTCAAGCGTTTGGGCAGTGTCTTTTAGAGACTCGCCCTTTGAAACAGATGACGAATCTGCGGAGACGTTGATTACGTCAGCGCTGAGTCGCTTTGCAGCTATTTCAAAGCTGATCCTAGTTCTAGTGGAGTTTTCATAGAACAAATTCACAACGGTTCGGCCGCGCAGGGTCGGTAGCTTCTTTATTGATCTCTCGTTGACCTGAGACATCTCCTGAGCCAACTGAAGTATTTGTTTGGCGGAGTCTTTTGACAGATCTCTGATGCTCACAAGGTGCTTCATGATTCAATCACCACCTCGTCAACACCGTCATGCTCAACGAGTCTTACACTGACCCTCTCCTGAGACGACGTCGGTAGGTTCTTACCCACAAAATCTGGTCTGATTGGAAGTTCCCTGTGTCCACGATCTACTACTACTGCCAGTTTCACCTGTTTGGGGCGGCCGTAATCTACTAATGCGTCCAGGGCAGCCCTAATGGTTCTTCCGGAATACAGCACATCATCTACCAAAATTACGATCTCGTTATCGAGACCCGAAGCGGGTAACTGAGTTTCAGTGATGGGGCGATCAGGGTTTACTTGATCGTCGCGATACATGGTTACGTCTAATACGCCGAACCTAACGTCAAAGCCAGGATTCAGTGCTGTCAGTAGCTCTGTCAGCCGCTTAGCTAAGGACACTCCCCTAGTTGGTATTCCAAGCACCAAGATATTTTGTGCATCAGAGAGGGATTCAATAATTTCATGAGCGATCCGCTTGAGGGATCGAGCTATGTCGTCTGAGCTCAAAACGACGCGAGGAGCCATGGGCTTCTCCTTCTTCGCCTCACAGGACGAACTTAAAGGATTTACGGCTAGATGCTAGCAGATTTAGAGCCCGAGGCGGTCCTTGGCCAGACGGGCGAGTATCCCGTTGATGAATTTTGGCGACTCTTCAGTCGATAGCTCAGAAGCGAGACTTACCGCCTCTGAGATTGCTACCTCCGATGGAATCTCTTCGTTGTAAAGCAGTTCCCAGGCTGACAGTCGCAAGATTGCCCGGTCAACGTTCGGCATTCTCTCCAGAGTCCAGCCTTCTGCCAAACCCTGCAGTCTTGAATCAATTCGATCCTTATTGGCCAAATAGCCTGAGACTAAAGTCTCCGCGTAATCAAAAATCGCAGTTTGGCTCTCGCGCTCTCTGGACTCGAGTTCGGTTCGCTTCAGTGCGTCGAGGGCGCTTTCGCCAGTTAGGTCCGCAGCGAATAGAGCATCCAGGGCTCTCTTGCGAGCTTTCGAGCGGGCGCTCACTAGTCGGTAACCCGACCTAGATAGTCACCTGTGCGCGTGTCAACCTTTACCTTGGTGTTGTTCTCAATGAACAGTGGAACTTGAATCTGATAGCCAGTTTCTAGGGTTGCAGGCTTTGTTCCACCAGTTGAGCGATCTCCCTGAAGACCTGGCTCGGTGTAGGTAATCTCAAGGACAACCGAAGCTGGCAACTCAACATAAAGAGGGTTTCCCTCGTGAAGAGCTACAACAGCGTTCTGATTTTCAAGCAAGAAGTTCTTTGCATCAGCAACCACAGCATCATCCAAAGTGATCTGATCATAAGAGGTCAAGTCCATAAATACGAACCCAGACCCGTCGTTGTAGAGGTACTGCATGTCTCTTCTGTCAACATTCGCAGTCTCTACCTTTACCCCAGCGTTAAAAGTCTTGTCGACAACCTTGCCAGTTGTGACACTTCTCAACTTGGTTCGAACAAAGGCTGGGCCTTTACCTGGCTTTACGTGTTGGAATTCAACTACGCTCCAAAGCTGTCCATCGATGAGCAAAACCATTCCATTGCGCAGGTCGTTTGAGGTTGCCATTTTTCTCCTTGCTGGGCAGCGAGCAGTTTATCGGCTCGCTAGTGCTTTGAGCGCCAGGATGTAGGACTGATGTCCAAAGCCGGCGATTACCCCTGTGGCCACTGCTGAAATGACGCTGTTCTGTCGGAATTGATCGCGGGCGTGCGGATTTGAGATGTGTACCTCAATCAAGGCTAGGCCCATTCCGGTGAGTGCCGCACAGGCATCTCTTAGGGCATAGGAATAGTGGGTAAATGCAGCGGGATTTAAAACGACGGCAGCCTTATCGTCAATCGCCTGCTGAATCCAGTCGATTAGTTCCGCTTCGCTATTTGTTTGCTTAAAACTGATCTCAAAACCAAGGCTTGTCGCCTCTGCACGGACAGCCGATTCAAGGTCTTCAATTGAAGCCAGGCCATAGACATCCGGCTCTCTCTTTCCCAACAAGTTTAGGTTCGGGCCATTCAGTACATGAACTTTCATACTGAGAACTATTCCACAACTGTCTGGTATGTGGCGAACAGAGTCTCCTGGGTCGGGGCGTGGAGAATGGCAGGCTTGCCCAGTTTCTCTAGAACCACAAATCGTAGGACCCCAGATCTGGTCTTTTTATCTCTTTGCATGGTGGCCAAAAGCATTTCCCAGCGATCGGCTCGGTAGGTCATCGGAAGGCCTAGCTTGGTAAATACCTCTCTATGAACATCAACCTCCTGCGTGGACAATTTCCCACTTAGCGCTGAAAGTTCAGCGGCGAACACCATGCCAATCGAGATGGCCGCTCCGTGTCGCCACTTGTATCGTTCCGCATGCTCTATGGCATGGCCGAGGGTGTGCCCATAATTCAGAAACTCTCTTCGTCCAGTCTCTCTAAAATCCTCGGTGGTTATTTCCTCTTTTATGCGAATCGACTTTTCAATTAGAACCGCAAAAACATCCGAACTATGGTCGGTGGCTCTTTCATCATTTAGAACAGTTTCGAGAATGCCAGTGTCTTGAATGAAACCGTATTTAACAACCTCAGCCATTCCTGCCAGAAGCTCATTTCTCGGCAAAGTCTCAAGCGTGTCCAGATCTACAAAAACCCTCTTTGGAAGGTGGAAGGCGCCAACCAAATTCTTTCCCTCAGCGGTGTTGATGCCGGTCTTGCCACCAATAGCTGCATCAACCATGCCAAGCAGCGTGGTTGGAATAAGAAAGCAATTCACACCTCGTAGCCAATTAGCCGCAACGAATCCGGCCAAATCAGTTGTCGAACCACCACCAAGACCAATAACGCAATCATCCCGATTGAAATCGGCCTGCCCCATCAACTTCCAGCAGAAACTAGCGACCTCAATGCGCTTGGCATCTTCACCAGTTGGAACCTCAGCAACCAACACCTCAATTCCGCTGTCTTGCAAAACTTCCTTGAGCCTCTCTGCTGTTGCAGATAGTGCCGCGGGCGCTATCAGGAGCGCCTTCTTTGATCCCTCCAGGTGAGGGGCAATGTCCAGCAGAAGCCCTCTACCAATGATGCTATTTGCCATAAGTCTCAACCTTTGTTCTCAGCTCTGAAACCAATTTCTTAATAGGCCTGTTTCCAGTGAAAAGCCTCTCGCCAGCAATTGATTCATAAAGCGCAAGCCGCTGTAGATATATCTCTGTCCAGCGCTCAGGGTTGTCCCGCAACAGCGGACGTTTCAGGAGATTGACTCTCTTCATGACCGAGTCCGCATCAGTGTCCAGAAAAATGACTTTATGTCCAATCAGCGCCTTAAGGTTTTGCTCCCTCAAGACCACACCCCCGCCAGTTGAAACAACGCCACCTGCCCTAAGAGCATCAGCGAGAGCTTCCTGTTCGTAGTCTCTAAATCTCTCCTCGCCTTCCTTATCGAAAATGCTAGAAATTGAGCCGTGCTTAGCCTCAACGAGTCGATCTGTGTCCTGGAATGAGAGTTCAAGCGCTTTTGCCAATTTTTTTCCCAGCGTTGTCTTTCCTGCGCCCATTGGTCCAATCAAAACAATGCAGGTCATTACTCAGGCTTAGCTATGCGAGATTGCAACGTTTCAGGAATAGCAGCCAAGTAGGAATCAAGGTTTCTCCTAGTCTCCTGGATCGAGTCGCCACCAAACTTCTCAACGACCGCATCGGCAATCACTAGAGCAACCATTGCCTCAATGACGATCCCAGCGGCAGGCACAGCGCAGACATCGCTTCTTTGATGATGGGCTGTCGCAGCGTCTCCGCTGGCAGTGTCAATAGTCTGCAGGGACTTGGGCACTGTCGAAATCGGCTTCATACCGGCTCTGACACGAATAACTTCACCGTTACTCATGCCACCTTCAATGCCTCCCGCACGATCTGTTGTGCGCTGAACCAGATTCTCCGAGCGAACAATCTCGTCATGGGCCATGCTGCCACGGCGCCTGGTTGTCTCCAGTCCATCTCCAATCTCAACAGACTTAATTGCCTGCACACCCATTACAGCTCCAGCAATCTTCGAATCAAGTCTTCTGTCCCAGTGAACGTATGAACCAAGTCCTGGCGGCACTCCGTAAACCAAGGTCTCGACAACGCCTCCCAAAGTGTCACCAGACGAATGACATTCATCTATCTCGGAGACCATTCTCTTCGAAGCATCAACATCGAAACAGCGAACAGGATCTGAATCAAGGCGCTCAAGATCCGAAGGCTTTGGTAATTTCACGGATCTGTTCTCCGCAGTACCAATAGCAACGGTGTGGGTTATGAGCAGAATTCCAAGTTCGGCAAGAAAATTTTGAGCGACACGACCAAGTGCTACGCGGGTGGCAGTTTCCCTTGCACTGGCGCGCTCAAGAACTGGCCTGGCTTCATCAAATGCATACTTTTGCATTCCAGTGAAATCGGCGTGTCCTGGTCTGGGTCTTGTTAGCTTCGCCGCTCTCGCTCCGGTGAGCTCCTCTTCAGCGACAGGCGCTGCGCTCATCACAACTTCCCATTTTGGCCATTCGGTATTGGCTATCCGAATTGCAATTGGACCGCCCTGAGATAGTCCGAAACGAACTCCCGAAGAGATAGTCACTTCATCCTCTTCGAACTTCATGCGCGCTCCGCGGCCATAACCTAGCCTTCTGCGGGCAAGAGCGGTTTGGAGATCCTCCACAGTAATTGGAACGTGAGCGGGCAAGCCCTCAATTACACCAATGAGTTCGGGGCCATGGGATTCCCCGGCGGTTAGCCAGCGCAGCATTTGACTATTCTGCCAGTTCGGCAGCGTCCAGCATCAGCTGAAAAAGCGATTTCTCATCTGGTAGCGGAATGTCCCCCCCTGTGAGCAGCAGTCGCAATTGGCCAATCGCCTGCCAGATCAACATATGGATACCAGGGATGTAACCGGCAAAGCCCCCAGGGCTGGGGCGGCTGTAGATGATGTCAAATAACAGGCCAGGATGCTTCTCGCCTGCAAGCGCCAACAGTGCATCGCCTGGAAGTGTGGAAATAACGAGATCAGCATCTAGGGCATGTTCCAGTGCAACCAACTGGCATCCATAAGCTTCTTCTAGGGCGCGCGCTTTTGTGGTGTCGCGGCCCCATATAGATGGTTTGAAATCTGAAAATGCAACCAATGCACTTCGTGCACTAGCCCCTGTTCCCAAAATTGCGACCGATTCGAAAGTGTGGCGAGATGCTGAAGCAGACAGGCCAAAAACGTCTGTGTTGAAAGCGCGAAGCGAGTCATTCTCTCGCAATAGATAGTTTGCACTGCTGGTCTGAACCACTAAGTCATCTACAGAATCCGCTAGGGCCTTGGCCTGCTCCTTGAGGGGCATGGTGATAGAAAGGGCATCGAACTGATCGCCGTGCTTAGGCAACCACTCAGCCAGATCCTTGACCTCTATTCGCTCAAACGATGCACGCTCACCTAATTGGGAAAGTGCAGCCAGTTGAATTTGCGGTGATTTTGAATGGGCGATCGGGCTTCCAAGTACGGCTAATCTTCTAGTCATCCCAACCTGGATTCTCTCTGAGCCATTTTCTATAGAGCTCCACAGCCCTTTCATGTTCACGCAGGGTCTCGCTGAAAATTGTCTCTCCGCTATTGAGGTTGATTGTCACGAAGAATAGGTAGTCACCCGGGGCCGGATTAAGTGCTGCTTCAATTGCAAGTGAGCCAGGCGAACTAATGGGTCCGGGAGGTAGGCCTGGATAAACGTAGGTGTTGTATGGATTATTGGTGTCAGCTACGCCCTGTTGAAATGAATCAATGGAACCCTCGTAGTAGTACTTGACGGTTGGGTCAGTTTGCAAAAGCATGCCGCGGTCAAGTCGATTATTGAAAACAGTTGAAACTTTGTAGAAATCATCTTTTAGGCGCGCTTCTTCTTGGATGATGGATGCGAGTGTCATGAGGTCCAGCGAATCATCCAGGCCAACATCCCATTTCGCTAGCTCCTGCAAAGTTCGATCAAGCATCTGCTCGATTACAAACTCTGCACTGACGTCTGGTGCAAATTGATAGGTAGCCGGGAATAGATACCCCTCTAAAGTTGGTCCAGGGAATCGCTCATTTGCAGCGTCAACGGCAGCGAATAGTTCGGGTTCCGGTATTGAAAGCGCTTCGCTAAGAGCGGGAACTATTTGGGCAATCTGATGTCCCTCCGGAATGGTTACCGCTTGAGTAATCGGCTTCGCCTCCATGAGAATTCGAAGCGCCTCAGCACCTGGGATTTGTAGTGGAAATTCGTAGTGCCCTGGATAGATAACCAAATCTGAGCTGAGCATAGGTCTATAGATGGCATCAAAACTCTTTACAACGTCAGCCGCGACTAGTTTACGAGCAACATCTTCGCCTAGATCGCCATCTTCAATCACGATGACAACAGTGCCCTCACCTTGTCCGACGTAGTCCTCCACGGTGTAGCGATCTATCAACGATTGAACAACCTGACTGACGGGGACTGAGACTGCAATCAGACCCAAAACTAGAAGTAGTGCAAGGAGAGCTCTGGCTCTCTTTTTCTTTGTTGACCGGTCTTGCTGGTTCAAATCATTAGGAGTTTCGGGCAACGTAGTCTCCCAGTTCTAAACCAAGTGTGTGATTGGATGCAATAGCACTCTCCACGATAAGCCTGGCGGACTCGGAATCAATGAATTCCTTGATCTGTCGTGAGCTCTTGCCGGCAATAGCAGCAGCCTTGCTGGAAGCTGAGGTGGTTAGGCGCTCATCCAACAGATAAATCGGAATAGTGCTGGTGGCTGACAGCGCTAGCGCAAAATCAATCGCTGACTTGGTTGAAGCAGTTTGCTGGCCACTGAGTGATAGTGGAAGTCCCACGTAGATTCGCTCTGCTTGCTTCTGGGCTGCAAGCTCTGTAACTGCAGCTAAGGCTTGGGCACTGGGAAATGTCTCAAGAGCAATGGCGAGAGAATCCTGACCGAGAGCAACACCAACTCGGCTGAGCCCAGGATCTACGCCGAGGCAAATCAAGAGATGAGGTCCTTTACAGATGCAATTGCCTGGGGCAGTTTTGCGGAATCAACTCCCCCAGCCTGAGCAAAATCAGCTTTACCTCCGCCGCCACCGCCAAGAGCCGAAGCTGCTGCTTTCGCAAGATTGCCCGCGTTGCACTTGCTCTGCGCCTGTACTCCTACCGCAACCATCACAACGGGCTTGCTATCAATGACTGCAGCAAGAGATACCACAGACATTGCTCCAAGTTGATCTCTTGCATTCAGCGCAAGTTGGCGCAGCAATTCAGCGGAGTCAATGTCAGACAGAGCTTGACCAAAGAAAGTGATGTCACCGATCTTTGTCGATGAGCCAATTAGCTGCCGCAAATCTGCCAACGCCTTTTTGAGTCGAAGTTCATCAAGCTGTTTTTGTGTGCTCTTAAGATTCTCAAGGGCCTCAGTAAATCGAGATTCGATCTCCGATACCGGCGCCTTTAGCTCAGCGCCTAGGTTTCGAAGAATGTTTCTCTCTTGAATCAGACTTCGAAGAGCGTCGATTCCAACCTCAGCCTCGATGCGTCTAACTCCCGAGCCAACCGAAGATTCAGCACCAATCGTTACAAGTCCAATCTGGCTGGTGCGGGACACATGCGTACCACCACAAAGCTCACGAGACCACGGACCACCAACTTGAACAACGCGCACCGACTCGTCATAGGTTTCGCCGAATAGGGCAATCGCTCCCCAATCTTTGGCTTCTGGCAGCGTCATGAACTGTGCACTAACTGCAAGGTCAGATCTAATCGCAAGATTCGACACTTCTTCGATCTCGCTCTTGGTTGCTTCCGAAAGTGCCTCGCCCCAAGCAAAATCAAGCCGCATGTAGCCTGGCTTGTTGTATGAACCAGACTGCAAAGCATTCGGCCCGAGAACCTGTCTTAGGGCGGCGTGGACAACGTGGGTTGCACTATGAGCCTGACACGCTCCAACCCTCCAATGTGGATAGACCTTTGTCTCAACAAGCTGATCTTTGTTGAGCTCTCCACTGACCACTCTCACCCGGTGAGAGAACAAACCCTTCACTGGTTTTTGAACATCTAGCACTTCAAGGACAACGTTTCCCGAAACTATCTGACCTGCATCGGCAATCTGACCACCAGACTCTGCATAAAGAGTTGTTCGATCAAGTACCACTTCGCCGATCTGGCCCATGTGCAATTCAGAAACCGCTTCACCATCGTGAATTAGACCAAGCACCTTGGCTTCTGCCTGTAGCGCCTCATAGCCCACAAATTCAGTCTCTCCGAGTGCTCGGAAATCGCGATAAACATCCAGGTTTGTGCTCGCACGTTTGCTCTTCGCATCCTGTTTAGCGCGATCACGCTGCTGCTTCATCAGCTCGTCGAACTTGCTTCGGTCAACGCTCTTGCCGTTCTCTTCTGCAATCTCAACAGTCAAATCAATTGGAAAGCCGTAGGTGTCGTGGAGTAAGAATGCAACCTCACCAGAGAGTTCCTTTTCAGTCTTGCCGAGCTCTTCGTCAAGAACTTGGCTTCCAGAATCCAATGTCTTGCGGAATCCGCTCTCCTCGGCCAGAGCGGCTCGAAGAACGCGTGCGAAACTCTCCTCGAGTTCCGGATAGGCATCAACCATTGCGTTCTTGCTAGCCGTAAATAATTTCTCAAAGCTTGGCTGCTCGATTCCAAGAAGGCGTAAAGCTCTGACAGATCGACGCAACAGGCGGCGAAGGACATAGCCCCGGCCCTCGTTAGACGGAGTCACTCCATCGCTCATCAGCATTAGTGCGGAACGAATGTGATCAGCAATGACTCGCATTCTGACGTCATCAGTGGTGTCTGCGCCATACTTCTTGCCACTTAATTCGCTAGCAATGTCAATTAGCGGACGAACCTGATCAATCTCATAGATGTTCTCGACACCCTGAAGCAAGAAGGCAACGCGTTCTAATCCCATTCCGGTGTCAATGTTCTTTTTTGGAAGCTCTCCAAGAATTGGGAAGCCTTCCTTCGCTCCCCCATCGCCGCGCTCATACTGCATGAAAACGAGGTTCCAGATTTCGATATAGCGATCTTCGTCAGCCTCTGGACCACCCTCTTCGCCATAAGCCGGCCCTCGATCAAAGTAGATCTCAGAGCAAGGCCCAGCTGGTCCACGTTGTCCAGTTGACCAGTAGTTGTCCTTCATTCCACGCTTTTGAATTCGCTCTTTCGGAATGGATGTTTGTTCAAGCCAATAGCCGATGGATTCATCGTCGTCTTCGTAGACCGTCGCCCAAAGTCGCTCTGGATCAAATCCGAGTCCACCTTTTTCAACGGGAGAAGTGAGTAACTCCCAGGCAAACGCAATTGCTTCCTTCTTAAAGTAGTCACCAAAGGAAAAGTTTCCATTCATCTGAAAAAAGGTGCCGTGGCGAGTGGTCTTGCCTACCTCTTCGATGTCAAGAGTTCGAACACACTTCTGGACTGAGGTGGCGCGATCAAAGGGTGCCGGCAGTACACCAGTCATGTATGGAATGAAAGGAACCATGCCAGCCACGGTGAACATCAGATTCGGATCTTGACTGATCAAAGAAGCACTAGGTACAACGGTGTGGTTCTTCTTTTCGAAGAACTCAAGCCATCGCCGCTTGATTTCAGCGGTCTTCATTTACTGCTTCTTGCTGGAGGGTTTTGCTTTTGGCTTGGAAAGCTCCGCTTCGCGCTCTTTATAACCCTCAGCAACCGCGTTTCCAAACTCTTTAGCCGCACCAATCAACTCGTCGGCTGCAGCTTTCACCTGAGGGTTGTCCTTCGCCTGAACCGCAGCAAATGCACCAAGTCCAAGCCCTACAACAAACCAACCGAACCTTGACATTGCCTACCTGCGCTTTCCGAGAATTGAAGTGAAACTTTGCACAACACCCATCAGTTTACTAAGCGGTCCGCCAACCGATGATGTAAAGACTGCGACCAAAGAGTTGATGTTCTCGGTCACCTGCTCAACATCCGAGGTGATGTGGTCGATTCGCTTTAGTTGCTTGTTCGCCTCAGTGAGTGTGACCTTTGCTTCTGAGAGCATTGGCTCAAGTTCCTTGTTGAAAATCTGAACAGTACGAGACGTCTCGTCAATCAACTTGGATAGTTTTAGCAGCGGAAGAGCCAGCATTAGCACCAGCAGAAGCAGTGCTCCGCTGATAACTAAAATCGCCAGATCTCCAGCTGCCAACTTAACTACCTCGCTGCGTAGTACTCAACCACCAGCTGAACTTCACAGATAACCGGTACTTCGGCGCGCTTTGGGCGACGAACTAAAGTTGCCTGCAATTTGTCTAGCTGAACGGATAGGTACTCAGGGGTTGATGCGATGACATCGGCGTGACCACCGGCTGCTGCAACCTGGAATGGCTCGGTCTTTTCGCTCTTCTCGTGAACGTGAATCATTTGTCCAGGCTTCACGCGGAAGGATGGGCGATCAACTCGCTGGCCATCAACCAGGATGTGGCGGTGAACTACCATCTGTCGTGCCTGCGCCATGGTGCGAGCAAAGCCAGAGCGAAGTACGAGAGCGTCTAGGCGCATCTCTAGTAGCTCAACTAGGTTCTCACCGGTTAGACCATCGGTTCGCTTTGCCTCTTGGAAAGTCTTTCTAAGTTGCGCCTCACGAATCCCATACTGTGCACGGAGTCTCTGCTTCTCGCGAAGACGTACTGCGAAGTCGGAATCGGACTTGCGCTTGGTGCGGCCGTGTTGACCCGGGGCGTAAGCACGCTTCTGCATGTACTTTCCAGCCTTAGGGGTTAGAGCAATCCCGAGCGCACGTGATAGACGCGTCTTGCTACGGGTTCTAGTTGTCTTAGACAAGCAAATACCTCTCAATAAGTTTCTTGGGGATTGTGTCGGAACTGCAGCCGCTGAGTCCAAACAACCTCAAAATCCTAGCAGGCGGGCCCTTTGGTTGTCACTCCCCCTTTAGGAGCTTGCTAATGGCTCGATAGCGCTCGGCGAGGGTCTTCTCAAAGCCCCGCTCCAGCGGCTCATAGAGCCCTTTGGCTTCCGAGTAGTGCTGACGGGTGATACCTGCCGGATTGTCATGCGGGTAGACGTAACCGACGGCACCTGTGGAACGAAGAGGAGCTGGCACCGCTGGTGCAAAGCCCTCCTCTACCTGCTCTATAGCTTTATTGATCGATAAATAAGCAGAGTTGGATTTGGGAGCAAGGCTCAGATAGATAGTCAGTTCTGCCAGGGGTATTCGACCCTCGGGCATTCCAATCTTCTCCACAACCGAAGAAACTGCCTCCGCTATCACAAGTGCGTTAGGGTCGGCCAGTCCGATGTCTTCCGCAGCCAGAATCATCAGTCTTCGGGCGATAAATCTTGGATCCTCTCCTCCAACAATCATTCGAGCCAAATAGTGAATGGCCGAATCAGCATCGGATCCTCGAACGCTCTTTATGAACGCACTGATCGTGTCGTAGTGCTGATCTCCACCATCGTCATAAGCAAGAGTCGCCTGGCTGATTGACTGGATGGTAGCGAGATCTATCGTCTGCTCGGTTGAATTCGCCGCCGCTTCCAAGAGTGATAAGGCTCTTCTGGCATCGCCAGAGCTAATTCGAGCAATGTAGCTCAAGGACTCTGTTTCGAATTTCTTAGTAGCAAGTAGGTTGTCAGTCTCTAGCGCGCGCTCTAGTAGCTGCAAGATGCTCTGCTCTGAAAGAGCTTCGAGCTTTAGTACCAGCGAGCGAGAAATCAGGGGCTTGATGACACTGAAAGATGGATTCTCGGTAGTTGCAGCGATTAGTGTCAGCACACCCGATTCGACTGCTCCTAACAGAGCATCTTGCTGAGACTTACTAAATCGATGAATCTCGTCTAGGAATAAAACCGATTGCTTTTCAAAGGAGCTCAGGTCGCTCTTTGCCTGATCGATTACTTCTCTCACTTGCTGAACCCCAGCACTAATAGCACTAAGTTCAATGAACTTGGCTCGGTTAGAGGTTGCCACTAGTCGCGCGAGAGTGGTCTTCCCGCTACCGGGCGGTCCCCACAAAATGATCGAGTTCAGACCGCGACTGAAGTCTCCCTCGATCAGCCGATTCAGAGGAGAACCTGGCCGTAGTAAGGCGGATTGTCCTAAAACCTGCTCAATTGAGCTAGGTCTTAGACGTTCGGCTAGCGGAGACACCACATCTGGATTCTACGCACTCTAGAATGGCAGCTCGGAAGGCATCCCTATGAAAAAAGACGACAAGCTATCAAGTTACCAAGCCAAGCAGGACCTGATTCAGGGGCGTAAGGCAATCGCTTCGAAAGACAACAAGATTGCAATTGTTGCCGCAGTGGCGGCGCTGGCGATCGCTCTTGGTGGTCAACTCATTTACTTCAACCTTGGCCCCGGCTCGCAGGTCGCAGCTGAACCGACTGAGGAACCAACCTCAGACTCGCAATACTCTTTACCATCGCCAGATTTGGCCGAGGGAAGAACTTGGCAGAGCTCACTTGAAATAGGTGGCGAGTCGGTTTTACTCGAGCTCGATGGAGCGAATGCACCGCAAGCAGTTGCGAACTTTGTGTCTCTTGCCAAAGAGGGCTACTTCGAAGGAATCAGCTGTCACCGTCTGGTCACTGAGGGAATCTATGTATTGCAGTGTGGTGATCCTGCTGGAGATGGCACGGGCGGACCTGGCTACAACTTTGGACCAATTGAAAATGCACCTGCTGACGACCTTTATCAGGAAGGTGCGCTAGCGATGGCTAGAAGAGGCGGCGACGGCACCTCAATGGGAAGCCAGTTCTTCATCGTTTATCAAGACTCCACCATTCCTTCTGACTCTGCCGGCGGCTACACAGTCTTCGGGCGAGTAACTGGGGGCCTTGAGGCTATCAAGGCCATTGCTGCGGCTGGGACAGCAGATGGTTCAACGGACGGAAGACCGGCTAGCGAAGTCCTGCTGGCCAATGTTTCGGTAGAGTAAAAAGTCGCGAAATCAGGAGAGAACTTGAGCGCTAACGAATTTGGTCGAGTAGACGAGAAGAACGCCGTCTACCTGAAGGATCAGGGAACTGAAAAGCTGGTTGGACAGTACCCAGATGTTTCTGCAGACGAGGCAATCGCCTTTTTCGTGCGCAAGTTCGAAGATCTCGAAGCTCAAGTCAGGATTTTGGAGCAGAGAATTGCCAGCGGAATCAATGACGCTAAAAGCCTTAAAGCCGCTCACTCAACTCTCAAAAAGGAAGTTTCAGAGCCCAAGGGTGTTGGAAACTATGAAAATTTGCGCCAACGCCTAGAGAAAGTCGTTCCTGCAATTGAGGAGGCTGCTGCCAAAGCTAATGAAGCACGCGAGAAGGCTGTTGCGGCTGCGCTCGAGGAAAAGGAGAAGATTGCAAAGCGTGCGGAAGAACTAATCGCGAACCTAGGCGCAATCAACTGGAAAAAGAGCGGCGAAGAGATGGCAGAGCTTTTTGCAAAGTGGCAGCAGATCCAAAAGGACAGTCCAAAGATTGCTAAGTCAGTCACTGACCCAATCTGGAAGCGCTTCTCTCAAGCTCGTGCGCAATTTGAGTCTGGCAAGCGCAAGTACTTTGCCCTACAAGATGCAAAATTCAAGGAAGCCAAGAAAATAAAGGCTGAGCTAACCAAGAAGGCCGAGAGTCTGGCTGACAAGGGTGCCGCTGCCGCAGCTGAATACAGGAAGTTGCAAGCGGAGTGGAAAAAGGCAGGCAAGGCGGGAAAAATTGAAGAGGCGCTTTGGGAGACTTTCCGCGCAGCTGGCGACAAAATCTTCGAAAAGAAGAAAGAGCTGGACGAAAAACTAGCCACCTCTCACGCAGAGAATCTGACGGCTAAGCAAGCGCTCCTGATCGAAGCCGAGGCAATTTCGCTTACAGATCTCAAGGCTGCTCGTTCAAAGATGTCATCAATCCAAGCCAAGTGGTCAAAGATTGGCCACGTTCCAAAAGAACAGGGAAAGACCATCGAGGGACGTCTTCGTCAAATTGAAACCAAACTCGCAGAGGCTGAAAAGGAAGCTTGGCAGCGATCAGACCCTGCAGCCAAGGCACGTAGTAATGCATTTGTAGAGCAGTTAGAGAAGGTCATTTCAACCCTTGAGGCAGAACTTGCTTCCGCCCCTGAGCCTAAGCGCAAGGAAATTCAGGACCAGATTGACTCTCGTAAGGTGTTGCTTGACGCTGCAAAGAACGCAGTCGACTAGGAACCCTTTACCCGGTAGGCGTCATAGACGTTATCGATTCGTCTGACCTGATTCAAAAGATGATCTAGATGCGATGGGTCAGCCATCTCAAAGACAAACCTGCTAAGAGCAACCCTGTCCCTCCCGGTTGAAACGGTCGCGCTCAAGATGTTCACATGATTCTCGGTCAGCACTCTGGTTACATCAGAGAGTAGCCCACTTCGATCAAGTGCCTCGACCTGAATTTGGACCATGAATACGCCACGTGAATTCTCGGACCAGGCAACATCGACAATTCTCTCTTCGCGAAGACTCTTTACATTCTTGCAATCTGCTCTGTGAATTGAGACACCATCGCCTCGGGTGATAAATCCGACAATCTCATCACCAGGAACTGGTGTGCAGCACCTTGCCATCTTCGTCATAACGTCCGCTGAACCACGCACAAGAACGCCCTGGCTTGGGTTTCTCGGTCCACGCAGTGATTTGGGAACCTGGATAGGAATCTCTTGTGTTTCCGGCTCAACAATGCCCTGAAGAAGCTTGAGTCGCTCAATGACGCTGGCAGTAGAGATCTGACCTTGACCAATCATTGAAAACAGCGCTGTGGTGTCAGCCAGCTTGTTGTCCTCTGCCACCTGTGCAAGTAGATCGGAGTTAATCAATGACTGAACTGGCAATCCCTGCCTGCGCAAAGCGCGGATTAGAGACTCTTTACCCTCTTCAGAAGAGTGCTCTTTTCGCTCCTGAGTGAACCAGTGCTTTATTTTCGCTCGAGCCCTAGGGCTTGCTACGAAATTTAGCCAGTCCTTGCTTGGGCTCGCCGCATTTGACTTGGAGGTCAATACCTCGACCACGTCGCCAGCTTGTAGCTTCGTTTCCAGTGGAACAAGCCGCCCGTTGACCTTGGCGCCAATTGTCTTATGACCTACTTCGGTGTGGACAGCGTAAGCAAAATCGATTGGAGTTGAACCGGCAGATAGGCCAATCACTCTTCCCTTGGGAGTAAAGACGTAGAGCTCCTTGGCGCCAATTTCAAATCGCAAGTTGTCCAGGAACTCCCCTGGGTCCGCTGTCTCTTCCTGCCAGTCGCTGAGCTGTTTGAGCCAAGCGAGGTCAACCTCACGCTCTGGTTCTTTACTTGAGCCTTGCTTGTATTTCCAGTGGGCAGCCACACCGTACTCTGCTCGCTGGTGCATGTCCTGTGTTCTGATCTGAATCTCCACCGCTCTGCCCTCTGGTCCAAGCACGGTGGTGTGCAAGGACTGGTAGAGATTGAACTTCGGCATTGCAATGTAGTCCTTGAACCTGCCCGGCAGAGGCGACCATCTGGCGTGAATGGCACCAAGTGCTGCATAGCAATCACGTACCGTTGGGACAATTACTCGAATTCCTACGAGGTCATAAATGTCCTCGAACTCCCGACCCTTCAGGATCATCTTTTGATAAATCGAGTAGTACTGCTTTGGTCTTCCTTCGATTCTTGCCTTGACCTTTGCATCGCGTAATTCCGAGTCAATTTCATCAATCACGGTATCGGTGTACTCGCTTCGCAAAGGATTGCGCTGCTTTACTAAAGAGACAATCTCTTCGTAGACCTTTGGATACAGAACTGAGAAACTGATGTCTTCAAGCTCATTCTTGATTGTTGCTATTCCGAGTCTGTGGGCCAGAGGAGCATAAATCTCGAGTGTTTCCTGAGCTTTACGCCTTGCCGATTCTGGCTCAACGAATCCCCAAGTTCTGGCGTTATGAAGTCGATCGGCAAGCTTGATTACAAGCACTCGAACATCTTGGCTCATCGCGACGACCATTTTGCGCATCGTCTCCGCCTGCGCTGTGTCGCCAAACTTCATCTTGTCTAGTTTTGTTACACCATCAACCAGCAGGCCAACCTCTACGCCAAAATCTGCTCTCAACTGCTCTATCGAATAGTCAGTGTCTTCAACGGTGTCGTGCAAAAGTGCAGCAGCAATTGTTGCTGGACCAGATCCGAGATCCGCCAAAATCCTTGCAACTGCCAGTGGGTGCGTTATGTAGTCTTCACCCGATTTGCGCTTTTGACCCTCGTGGTACTTTTCGGCGGTTTTGTATGCTCTCTCGATTAGACCAGAGTCAGACTTTGGATGGTTTTGACGCACCGTTCTAATTAGTTCTGCTAGATCATCCCCAACAGCACTCGATGCCTTCGTGAAAATCCAGGGCAGCCTAGAGCGCAAAGAACTGGCAAGACTGTCTGACATCTCTCGCTCCTTGGCTTAGGTAGAGAGAAGTCTATTGGCGAGCGGCTAAAACCTTCTCGGCTGCCGCCTTTAGGGCAGGCTCGCGCTCTCGCAGGTGCACGTAGACGGGGGCGGCCAGGAAGATTGAGGAGTAAGTACCGACGATCGTTCCTACAAATAGTGCTAGCGAAATGTCCCTGAGGGTTCCGGCACCTAGAAGCAAGGAACCGATGAACAAAATGGCGGCAACGGGCAGCACTGCCACAACGGAGGTATTAATCGATCGAACTAGCACCTGGTTGACAGCCTGGTTAACAGCCTCACCAAAGGTTCTTGTCTCGGACAATTCGATGTCGGTTGTGTTTTCACGAACCTTGTCAAACACCACCACTGTGTCATAAAGCGAGTAGGCCAAGATGGTCAAAAAGCCAATCACGGCTGCCGGAGTCACCTCAAAACCAACACCCGCGTAAATACCGAGAGTAAAGACAAGGTCGTGGGCAAGAGCAATCAGGGCAGCCGCGCTCATCTTCCAAGATCTGAAGTAGAAAGCCATCAAAAGCGAGACAATTCCAAGGAAGACAAGCAAACCAATTAGAGCTTGTCGGGTGATCTCCGCACCCCAGTTTGGTCCGATGAAGCTTGACGCCACCAGTGAAGCATCAACTCCATAGGCTTCTGCGAGAGCCAGGCGAACCTGCTCGGACTGCTCATCCTGAAGCTGCTCTGTTTGGATTCGCAAATCTTCGGTCCCCACCGTAGTCACAGTGACCTGTGCGCCTGGCACAATCTCTTGAATGGTGTCGACAGCCAGGTTCTGAGAAAGTGACTGAGAGTTGGTAAGCCTAAACTCACTTCCTCCACGGAATTCAATTCCAAAGTTGAAACCACCTCGCAAGATTGGAAGTGCAATCGACAAAATCACAGCGATAGCCGCGACGGTGTACCAAATTTTGCGCTTTCCGATGAAGTTAAATGAACGCTCACCTGAATAGAGCTGATTTCCAAAATCGCGCATCCTACTCATGGTTCTCCTTGCTCTGTTGTGCCTTACGTTCAGCAATTGTTTGGCGAATCTCGGCCTGCCTCGAACTCTTCTTGAGCTTGGTCTCTGGAACCGAAGGGGCATAACGGAACTCACCGCGACCCTTGTAGGAAGCTTCCCGAGCAGAAAGATCAAAGCCAGAGAATCGGTGTCCCGATGCAAAGAACTTGTTTCTTGCAAGCAGCTGCACTAACGGATGTGTAAACAGAGCCACTAGCAGCAGGTTGATCAAGGTAGTTAGACCAAGTGTGAATGCAAATCCGCGAACAGCTGCACTTGTAAGGACATACAAGATGATGGCGGCTGAGAAGCTAACCGCGTTAGAGGCAAGAATGGTGCGAAGAGCTCTGCGCCAACCAGCCTCAACCGCAACCTCGAGGCTCTTTCCTTCACGTAGCTCATCTCGAATACGTTCAAAGTAAACAATGAACGAGTCCGCAGTGATACCCACGGAAATAATCAGACCCGCAACTCCAGCGAGTGAGAGTCGGTAGCCCTGTCGCCAAGAGAGGAAGGCGATAAACAGGTAGACCAGGATGGCAGCCATAATTAGAGATCCCAGTACAACGGTTGCTAGCCCTCTGTACTGAATTGTCATGTAGACCATGACCAACACAAGACCTATCAGACCTGCTATTACGCCGGCCTGCAGGGAGTCCTCCCCGAGGGTTGCAGAGATGTTCTCCTGGCTTTGAACCTCAAAACCAATTGGCAAAGCTCCGTACTTGAGCTGATCAGCCAAGATAGTTGAGGTTTCCTGGGTGAAGTTTCCAGTTATTTGCGCCTGCCCGTTGGTGATTACTGCTTGGGTCGCAGGGGCAGTGATTATGTAACCGTCTAAGACGATTGCAAACTGGTTTTGTGGTGTTGTAAGTCCAAATAGACGCTGAGTAACTGCACCAAATGCGGTCGTTCCCTCAGGGTCAAATTCAAGATTGACAGCCCAAGTGTTTGTGCTCGCACCGGTCTGAGTTGTGATTGTTCCAGCAAAGGCGTCAGAGATGTTCTCTCCACGTACTTCAACCGGGCCAAGGATGTATTTGTTGAAAAGGAAATCATCACAGGTAACAAGTGGCTTTGCTGGGTCATCAACTTGGCCTGGTGAGCGGAAAGGCTGTGAGCAGTCAAGCTGATCAAAGTCTTTCTGCACCTTCTCTGTAATCCAGGCGAGATCGGAAGCGCTGGTAGGCGGAGTAGCTGGGGTGTCATTAAGTGTGCTCATGTCAACCAGTTCGGGAGCCTCGGCAAGCGGAGTTGATTGAGCAACGGTAAGAACAGGTCGGAACTCTAGTAGTGCTGAAGCCTTAATTAGCTGAAGAGTGTTTGCATCTGGTGTTCCAGGAATAGAAACAACGATGTTCTCATTGCCCTGGACTGTCACGGTAGCCTCACCGACACCGGAGCCGTCAATTCTTTGACGAATAATTTCAACAGCCTGATTCAGCTGTTCTAAGGAAGCCGTCTGTCCATCCGCGATCGAAGGAGTCAGGATTAGCTGGGTTCCACCCTGCAAATCCAAAGCAAGCTCAGGTTGAAAAGTTGCACCCGGTTGAGCGGTTACGGTTCCCCAGGTAATTAGAGCTGCGAAGAAGGCAGCAATACCACCGACCCATGTGAGTTTTCGGCGGGCTGATCTTGCGGTTGTGCTCTCTGCCAAGTTTTACTTCTCCCCTGCTGAAATAACCTTGCCAACGGCTCCTCGCAGGACGATTAGCTTGCTGCCAGCGGATTCAATTTCGACCTCTTGGTCGGTTAGGGAAACTACTTTGCCCCTAATGCCTGCGTGAAGAATTACCTCCGCGCCAACAGTGAGCGAGTTTTGCATAAGCTCAATCTCTTTGCGTCTGCGCCTATTTTGCATAAAGAGCAAAACGATGAGCAAAATCAGCGCAAAAAACAACAGCCAATCAAACAAAAGCTTTCCTTACCGAATGGTCCCTCGAAATTATAGGCGGAAACTGCCCTTGGCCCCTAGGAAGCCAGGTGTTCTATGCCCGATTGGGTGATTTCTCGACCCCTTTGGGTACGAGCCAAAAAGCCCGAACGAATCAAAAACGGCTCGATGACAGCCTCTATGGTTTCTGGCTCTTCTCCTAGGGCGACCGCCAATGTTGAAAGCCCGACGGGTTTGACATTGAATTTCGTGGCTAAAAGACCAAGCAGCTCACGATCAACCCTGTCTAGGCCTCTTCTATCAATACCAAACAGCTCCATAGCAGATTGAACGGTCTCAACCTCAATCTCGCTGTGCTTGTTCACCGCAGCAAAGTCTCTAACTCTTCTAAGTAAACGATTGGCTATTCTCGGAGTTCCTCGAGATCTTCTCGCCAGCTCACCAATCGCACTTTGGTCGATTGTGATTCCGAGCCTGCTGGCTGATCGCTTGACCACTTCTGCCAATTCATCTTCGTCGTAGAACTCAAGAAAAGCTGTAAATCCAAACCGATCGCGCAATGGTGTCGGAAGCATGCCGCTGCGGGTTGTTGCACCAACCAACGTGAAGGGTGCGATGTCCAAGGAAATAGATGATGCGCCTGGTCCTTTACCAACCATGACATCCACCCTGAAATCCTCCATAGCCAGATAAAGCATTTCTTCCGCTGACCTTGATAGTCGATGAATTTCATCAATGAACAAAACGTCGCCATTTTCTAGCGATGAAAGTACAGCTGCTAAATCCCCCGCGGACTGAATTGCTGGACCTGAAGTCAAGCGCAGGCTGCGCTCAGATTCGCGAGCAACAATCATGGCTAAAGTCGTTTTTCCCAGGCCTGGAGGACCAGCTAAGAGCATGTGGTCGGCAGATCTTCCATCCAGTTTGGCGGCTTTGATGATTAGTGAAACTTGCGAAACTACTTTGGACTGGCCGACGAATTCGCTCAAACTCTCCGGTCTGAGTTTCGCATCGAGTTCTCTGTCCTCTAGCTCAAGCATCACTTACCACTACCGATCAGTTTCAGTGCCTGCTTTAGAAGCTCGGACTCCTCAAGAGATTGGTCAAGTTGAGACAAGGCTTTGCGGGCTCTGGTCTCATCTGTTCCTAGCTGACGAAGAGCCAATAGAACCCGGTGAGCTGTTGGTGAATCGAGTTGCTGAGTTTTTCCAGCAAGTGAAATAAGGATGAGTTTCGCTGTCTTTGGTCCAATGCCTGGAATGTTTCTAAAGACTTGCTCATCCTGATTGGAGATTGCCGCAGCAAAAGATTCGGCGTCCAATCCAGCGATGACAGTCATTGCAAGTTTTGGTCCAATTCCAGAAACTGAGCAAAGCAAGTCGAACTGCTCGCGTTCTAACCTTCCTTGAAAGCCAAAAAGCGCAATGTCGTCCTCTTTGACGATCATCCTGGTGTAGAAAGATTCTTGTTCACCGACCGAAAGATTCATAAGCTGTTTCGGCGCGAGAACCACTTCAAAGCCAACTCCGCCCACGCCGATAACTGCTGACTCTGCGCCAACTTCCAGTACCTGGCCACTCAGAATTGAGATCACAGCCCTAACCTAGCTTTCGCTTAGCGGCTTTACTGGCTTCAACCCACTTCTTTCTCGCTGGTGTTGACGCAATTTGGGATTTATTGCTGGCACAGATTGCAACGGCCAATGCATCAGCAACGTCAGCGGGTTTAGGCACTTCGGCTAGCTTTAGAATCGCCGTCACCATTTGAGCAACCTGCGCCTTGCTCGCTCTGCCGTGGCCAGCTACCGCCGCCTTAACTTCACTTGGAGTGAAGAACTCAACTGGAATGTTTTTCTTGTGAGCAATTGCCATGAGTGCCCCCGAGATCTGAGCGACCCCCATAACTGACCGGAGATTTGCCTGCGCGAATACTCGCTCTAGGGCAATCAGCTTAGGTTGGTACTTATCTACCAATTTCTCGAGTTCCAAGGCGATCGAACCAACTCTTATTGTCGGGTCAGCTGACGCATCAGATTGAAACATTCCATGCAGAACAGACCTGTTTGATTCAACCAGCGCAAAGCCGCACCTGGTTAGGCCTGGATCGACGCCGAGAATCAGGGCCATTGCTATCCCAGCTGAGCTAGTACTTCGCTGGAAAGGTCCATGTTGGTATAGACCTCTTGGACATCATCCAAATCCTCAAGCGCCTCAACCAATTTGATGTTCTTCTCCGCTAACTCTCTATCGGCTTGAATCTTCAGAGAAGAAACAAACTCGACGTCGGCACTCTCGTAATCCAGTCCGGCATTTTGCAGTGCCTCACGAACGGCAGTTAGAGCACTAGCCTCACATGTCACGACGAATCCATCGCCTGCTGCGGCAATGTCCTCAACAGCATGCTCAATGGTTGCCTCGAGAATTCTGTCCTCTGAGATGCCATCCGAGACAACGATTACGCCTTTGCGGCTGAACTGATATGAAACCGATCCAGGGTCTGCCAGGTTGCCAGAATTCTTCGTAAATGCCAAGCGCACTTCAGCTGCAGCTCGGTTCTTATTGTCAGTCAAACATTCCACGAGAATTGCAACTCCCCCAGCTCCATAGCCCTCATAAAGAATGTTCTGGTAATCCGCGCCTTCTCCGTTGGTACCCGATCCTCGCTTTACAGCTCGATCGATGTTGTCGTTAGGAACGGAATTCTTTCTGGCCTTGTAGACGGCGTCGTAAAGAGTTGGGTTTCCTTCGATGTCAGGACCGCCGTTACGCGCTGCGACTTCGATGTTTCTAATCAGTTTGGCCCACAGTTTCGCACGACGCGCATCGTTAGCGGCTTTCTTGTGCTTAGTGGTTGCCCATTTGGAGTGACCTGACATAGTTCACCTAAACTATCGCTTTCTTACTTTCGTACTTCTTCTAGAAACAGACTGTGTAAAACTTTTGAGCCAGTTAGCTCTGGATGGAAACTAGCACCCAAAATTTTGCCATGTTTAACAGCAACCGGTTCCCCCTCGTACCTAGCAATCACGGTTGCCGTTCCAGAATCAAGGATTTTAGGGGCTCGAATAAAAGCGACTCGCTCGCTCTTTCCAGCTATTTCAACTTCAGCCTCAAAGCTGTGGGTCTGCCCACCATAGGCATTCCTCGAAACCTTTACCGGCAAAACAGAAATCAGCTCCTGGTCTGGCAAGCGACCCTCAACTGCTTCACTAAGCAAAATCAACCCGGCACAAGTGCCTAGTACAGGTTTCTTCTCTGCAAATTCACGAACTGGCTGCAGCATGCCAAAGATGACCAGAAGCTTGGAAATAGTGGTGGATTCTCCGCCAGGAATAATTAGGCCATCGACCTTTGCTAATTGCTCCGGAGTTTTTACTGCAATTGCATCCTCGCCCATGGAATGCAATAGCTCGATGTGCTCACGAACATCTCCCTGCAGGGCAAGAACGCCAACTGTCAATTACCAACCACGCTCAGCAAGTCGATGTGGCGCTGGCAGATCGTTTACATTGATTCCGACCATCGCCTCACCAAGTCCCCTCGATGCCTCAGCGACTACCTTGGGATCGTTGAAGTGGGTGGTGGCCTTCACAATTGCGGCAGCACGTTTGGCTGGGTCACCTGATTTGAAGATTCCAGAACCAACAAAAACACCATCAGCACCAAGCTGCATCATAAGAGCAGCATCCGCAGGAGTAGCAATTCCTCCGGCTACGAACATAACAACTGGAAGCTTGCCTGTCTTAGCCACTTCTTTAACTAATGGATACGGGGCCTGCAATTCCTTCGCCGCAACGTACAGTTCGTCTTCACTCTTTGCGCTCAGAGCTGCGATTTCACCGCGAATAGTTCTGATGTGTTTCATTGCCTCTGATACATCGCCCGTTCCAGCCTCGCCCTTAGATCTGATCATTGCAGCGCCCTCGGTAATGCGACGCAGCGCTTCACCTAGGTTGGTGGCTCCACAAACAAACGGAACCTTGAAGTTCCACTTGTCGATGTGGTTTACGTAGTCTGCTGGAGACAAAACTTCTGACTCGTCAATGTAGTCAACCTCTAACGCTTCAAGCACCTGGGCTTCAACGAAGTGGCCAATGCGAGCTTTAGCCATCACAGGAATGGAGACTGACTTGATGATCTGGTCAATTAGATCTGGGTCGCTCATTCGAGCCACGCCACCCTGTGCTCTGATGTCAGCAGGGACTCGCTCGAGGGCCATCACTGCAACAGCGCCTGCATCTTCGGCAATCTTTGCCTGCTCAGCGGTTACAACGTCCATAATCACGCCGCCCTTTAGCATTTCTGCGAGGCCGCGCTTAACTAGATCAGTAGCTTCGTTTTTGGGATTTGACATGTGCCAATTCTAAGGTCACTCGACCCAGTTGTTTGCAATTGTTTCTCTCATCTGGCCCAGCAGAACCGGCATGGCCTTTGTTTGAGCGACAATTGGGAAGAAATTTGAGTCATTTCGCCAGCGCGGAACGATGTGCTGATGCAGGTGCGATGCAATTCCAGCCCCAGCGACTTCGCCCTGGTTCATCCCCAAGTTAAATCCGTGAACCTTTGAAACTGTTGAAAGTGTCTTCATGGCTTGTTGGGTGAGCAGTCCCATTTCGGCTACCTCGTCCGATGTTGCCTTGTCATAAGTGTCGATATGGCGATAAGGGCAAACCAACATGTGACCTGGGTTATATGGAAACAGATTGAGAAGCACGTAGCAATGCTCGCCGGTCTTTACTACCAAGCCATCTTCTGCAGATTTTTTAGGTGCTGCGCAGAACGGGCAATCTTCATCCGCTGGCTGTTGGTGATCGCGAAGGTATACCAAGCGATGCGGTGTCCAAAGTCTTTCGAATCCGTCTTGCATCCCAGAGAACTCGGATAGAAAGTCTTCCACCTAGACCTGCTTCTTTTCAGCAATCGCCTCAAGAATCATCTCTTTTGCTGTTGCCAAACTGATGTCATTCTCTTGTCGACCATCGCGATAGCGGAAACTCACAGTCTTTGCGCTCACGTCGCGCTCCCCCGCTAGAAGAATAAATGGAACCTTAGCCATGGTGTGATCGCGGATCTTCTTCTGCATTCGATTATCGCTACGGTCAATCTCGATGCGAACACCCGACCTACGAAGATCTGAAGCAAAGTCCTCTAGGTATTGAGCGAAATCATCTGCGATCGGAACCCCAACAACTTGCAATGGAGCAAGCCATGGTGGGAAGTGTCCGGCGTAGTGCTCAGTGAGAACTCCAAAGAATCTTTCAATCGAACCAAACAGAGCCCGGTGAATCATGATTGGTCGATGCCGCTCGCCATCGCTTCCGACATACTCGAGCTCAAATCGCTCTGGCAAATTGAAATCAAGTTGAATAGTGCTCATCTGCCAGGTTCTACCAATAGCGTCCTTTGCCTGCACTGAAATCTTTGGCCCATAGAAGGCAGCGCCGCCTGGATCTGGAACAAGTTGCAATCCCGAATCCTCAGCTACTTTCTGCAAAGTTGCAGTAGCGCTCTCCCAGATCTCATCGGAACCTACGAACTTTTTGTTCTCCGGGTCGCGAGTTGATAGCTCCAGGTAAAAGTCATTGAGGCCGTAGTCCCGCAGCAGATCGAGAACGAACTTTAGAACGTTCTTTAGCTCTTGCTCCATTTGATCTGGGGTTACAAAAAGGTGAGCATCGTCTTGAGTCATGCCACGAACGCGGGTTAGTCCATGCAAAACACCTGATTTTTCGTATCGATAGACGCTTCCAAACTCAAACATTCTCAGCGGTAGTTCCCTATAACTGCGAGCCCTTGAACGGAAGATCAGAATGTGGAAAGGACAGTTCATCGGCTTGAGGTAATAGTCCTGACCCTGCTTGCGGACCTTGCCATCCGCATCAAATTCTGCATCCAACTTCATCGGGGGGAACATTCCATCCGCATACCACTGTAGGTGGCCACTGGTTTCAAACAGGTTGGACTTGGTGATGTGAGGAGAGTAAACGAATTCGTAACCAGCTTCCTCGTGCCGCTTTCTGGAGTAGTCCTCCATAACTCTGCGCATGATTCCACCCTTGGGATGGAACACTGCAAGGCCTGACCCGATCTCGTCAGGGAAGCTAAAGAGATCCAGTTCAACGCCCAGGCGACGATGATCGCGCTTTTGTGCCTCGGCTAGTCGTTCGAGATATGCATCTCGCTCTTCGACAGATGGCCAAGCTGTGCCATAAATCCTCTGCAGCTGCTTGTTCTTCTCGTTTCCTCGCCAGTAAGCAGCGGCAACGCGGGTTAGTGAAAAACCCTTTCCAATCATCCTGGTGTTTGGAAGATGCGGCCCGCGGCAAAGATCCTGCCAGGCAACCGATCCATCAGGATTGATGTTCTGGTAGATGCTCAGTTGTCCAGCCCCTACTTCAACTGAACCCTCTCCAACCTCGCCACCTTTTAGGCCGATAAGTTCGAGTTTGTATGGTTCGTATTTGAGCTGCTCTCGCGCTTCTTGGTCGGTGACCTCAATACGAACAAACTTCTGTGACTTTCCAACCAGCTCCTTCATTCGCTTCTCAAGTTTTTGAAGGTCTTCCGGAGTGAAGGGATTTTGTGGATCGAAATCGTAGTAAAAGCCGTCTTCGATTGGCGGACCAATACCTAGTCGGGTTTGTGGAAAGAGTTCTTGCACTGCTTGCGCTAAGAGATGCGCTGTTGAGTGGCGAAGGATGCTCAAACCTTCTTCTGAACCGAGTTCAACACCTTCGACTTCGTCTGATGGGTTTAATTTATGGGCGAGGTCTTTTAGCTCGCCGTTTACTTTGAGCGCGATGATGTTCCGGTCTTCAAATAAATCAAAGCCGGTGGCACCCTCACTTACCTGGTGAGTTTTCCCGTAGAGCCTTATTTCCACGCTGCTCCTAACCCGCCCAGTCTAGTGAGTAAGGCTTGCCTTGCTAGAAATTTGGCGTAGCGTGCACCAAGCTGATTCCGTGTTAGTAAGAGACAACGCTCTGGACAAGAAGCTCAACTGGCTGAGAGCCGCCGTATTAGGAGCTAACGATGGAATTGTCTCCGTCGCCGGCCTACTGATGGGCGTTGCAGGTGCTGGCGGAGATCGCACTGCTCTTCTATTGGCAGGTGTTGCCGCTTTGGTAGCCGGTGCAATCTCAATGGGCGGCGGAGAATACATCAGCGTCAGTGCACAAAAGGACACAGAAATCTCTGCGGGCAGAAACAGAATGAGCATTTCTGCTCATCCCTGGGTTGCGGCTTGGAGTTCGGCGGTGGCGTTTTCGCTTGGCGCTCTGCTGCCACTTCTAACAATTCTTGGGCCTTGGGAACAACGGGAACTTGCGACAGCCGTTTCTGTTGTTTTAGCACTCTCGCTAAGTGGCTGGTGGGCTGCTTGGGCAGGGAAATTCTCTGTCACTAAATCCATCCTTAGAAACGTAGGAATAAGCGTTTTGACAATGGCACTTTCCTACACCATTGGGCAGCTACTCGGAACTACCGTTCTGTAACCACTACCCTTGTAGCGTGCCCGAAAAAGAAAAATATGATTTCGCGCTGGTTGGCGCTGGCATCATGTCTGCCACCTTGGCGACTCTTATCAAATTAGCCAAGCCTTCGGCCAAGATCGCAATCTTTGAAAGACTGCCCGATGTTGCGATGGAATCATCAGACGCCTGGAACAACGCCGGCACGGGTCACGCTGCTCTCTGTGAACTGAACTACATGCCAGACAGCAAGGATGGCTCCCTGCCTGACCCATCGAAGGCAATTGCTATCAACGAGCAGTTCCAGCTCTCCAGAGCTTTCTGGGCCTTTTGTGTCCAGCAGGGCATACTGCAAAATCCACAGTCCTTTATTCGAACCGTTCCTCACATGTCATTTGTGACAAACAAGAAAGACATTGACTACCTAAAGCGTCGTCACCAAGCGCTGAGCGATCAACCTCTTTTTGCCGGAATGGACTTTTCAACCAGCAAATCCAAGCTAACGGAATGGGCGCCCTTGATCATGGAAGGTCGCGATGGCAAAGAATTTGCAGCAACCTGGATTGAACAGGGCACCGATGTCGACTACGGCGAAATGACTCGCCAGCTAATTAAGTGGCTGGAGGCAAAGAAGGTTGTTGTCGAAACAGGCGTCGAGATTAAAAAGCTCTACCAGTATCCATCTGGTTCATGGCAGCTTTTCTTGGGAACCTCCAGTGATCGTTTGATTGTCGCTGACAAGGTTTTCGTGGGTGCCGGCGGCTGGGCTCTCAAGCTATTGCAGTCAGCAAGAATTCCTGAGATTCGTGGTTATGGCACATTCCCAGTTAGCGGGCATTTCTTGCGAACTGACAATCCGGAGATTGTTGCAAAGCACCAAGCAAAGGTTTACTCGCAGGCAGCCGTTGGCGCTCCCCCGATGTCAGTTCCTCACCTCGACAAGCGAGTGGTCGACGGAAAAGAATCTCTTCTGTTTGGACCATTTGCGGGAATCAACCCGAAGTTTCTAAAGCACGGATCGCTGCTTGATCTGCCTCTTTCGGTGAGACCGCACAACCTTCTTCCCTACTTATCAGTTGCTGTTGAGAATTTCTCTCTTCTTCGCTACCTGATTCGCGAGATTACGAAGTCTAGAAAGCAGAAGATTGCTCAGCTTCGTGAATTTGTGCCAACTGCTGAGGCCAAAGACTGGGTTTACTACGAGGCCGGTCAACGAGCCCAGATCATCAAACCAAAAGGTCGTAAGGGCTCTTTGCAGTTTGGAACCGAAGTCATCTCCTCTTCCGATGGCACAATATCCGGCCTACTTGGAGCTAGCCCTGGGGCATCTGTCTCGGTGGCTGTCATGCTGGAAGTGATGAAGAAGATGTTTGGTCAGGATTCTGTAGCGAAAATTCAACAGCAAGTTCCTGGACTGGACGAGAACCTAAACCAGAATCCTTCAGAAGCCAAGAAACACCTATCGCGAACAGCCCAGGCATTAAGGCTCAAAGCGTAATTAGTACTTTTCTGGTGGGCGATACTGGGTTCGAACCAGTGACCTCTTCCGTGTCAGGGAAGCGCGCTACCACTGCGCCAATCGCCCGTTTGTCCAAGAGGTGAAGACGGGATTTGAACCCGTGTACACGGCTTTGCAGGCCGCTGCCTCGCCTCTCGGCCACTCCACCGTTTCAAAGGTAGATCCTCTGAGAGCGGATGACGAGACTCGAACTCGCGACC